>Ga0209728_1000515_pt1 | contig 30537 bp, 26 predicted proteins | sample RifGroD1_FD_183997 | JGI IMG/M metagenome (GOLD analysis project Ga0209728, IMG submission 183997) | Groundwater microbial communities from Rifle, Colorado, USA - Groundwater D1 (SPAdes) (version 2) | ecosystem: Environmental > Aquatic > Deep subsurface > Groundwater | place: Rifle, Colorado... | reverse complement strand
TCCTGAATCAGAAAATACAAAATGGCACTCATCTAAAACTATTGCAGAATATCTATTTAAATCAAATAATTTACCTTTATATTTTTCATTTAAAGAACTATATTGAAGTGCATGATATGATGCAACAGTAACATTCTCAATAGTTTTAATTTCATCTAATTCTTCTAATGTTTCAGGTATCTTTAATCCATGTTTATCTAATAGTCTACGTTTAACTTGCCTTTTTAGATTTGTTCTATTTGATACAAATAATACTTTTTCAGGATTAATCCAAGGTATAAAAATATTTTCAACAAAATAGTTCTTACCTGTGCCAGTTTGTGCTTCAATAACTATTGTGTCACCTTTATTCCAATTTTTATAATCATCTTTTATTATATTTGAAACATAGTCTAATTTTAATCCCATTTAGTCTTTCGACCTCCTTATACACTACTATAGTGTTTATTTGTTTCCAAAAGTTTTTCTAATTTTATAATAAAAATCTATTGATTCTTTTAATTGAGGACTTTCTTGAAATAAATATTCTTCTTTACCATTAGTTATATTTAAAGTAAACTCAAAACCTAAATTGTATAAAAATCTTTTAATTCTTTTAGATTTGATTATCATAAATAATCATTCCTTTTCTTTATATTTTATTTGATAAATATTATATTAACAATCTATCACTATTCCTTCACCTTCAAATTCAACTTCAACTTCAAATCCTCAACTCTCTTACATCCTAAATCATAATACATTTTATCCATCTCAAATCCTATGTAATTTCTATTTGTATTAATACTTGCGATAGCAGTAGTGAAACTTCCCATACAATTATCTAAAACTAAATCATTTTCATTACTATATGTTTTGATAAGATATTCAAATAGTGCAACTGGTTTTTGTGTTGGATGAATTTTATCCTTTTGATTAGCATTGCCAATTTCAATGATACTTGTTGGATAATATTCATCATAAACTTCTTTTTCTTTTGGTTGATTAATTGTTCCATAGCAATCACTTAATGAATATAATTTACCACCTTTACTTCTTTGTTTTCCTTTTCTCATAATTGGATTATATACTGGCATTTTTTATAAAAACATAAAATTAATTCATGTCTTCTAAGAGGTTGTCTTTTTGCATTTAAAAATCCTGTTGGTAATTTTTTATCCCAAATTAAATCATATTTAAATAATTTATTATTACTATTTATTAACTTAGTAGCAAATGGTTGAATTGCGGTTAAACAAATCATTCCATTATCTTTAATTATTCTTTCATATTCTTCCCATAGTTTTTCAAATGGAATAATTTCATCCCATTTATTTCTTGCAGTTACACCATATGGTAAATCACATAAAATCATATCCACACTTTTATCATCTATCAAACACATACCTTTATCACCAATGCAATCTTCGTTATACACTTGATTAATTTCTAACAAATTATTTTCTCCTTTTCTAATTAATAATCTAATCAATATAAATTTAAAATCCAATAAAAACCCTCAAATCACCCTCAAATCCACGACTAAATCCCTCACACCTAAACTTATACCTAATTAAATCCAACTCCCCAAATAGCCTTAAAATTTCACTGTTTCCTGAATATCTCCTAAAATTAAATATCCCATAAACCACTATAAATAAAGGGTTTATGGGATGTAAAATATTATGTATATATTTAGTTAAAATTTATATATAATTTGTATTGATGTGTGGAAAATAGGGTGGAATTTCAAATTTGAATGAATCAACAAATTCATTTAAATATTTTATTTATATTATCAATTAATTTAATCTGAAAACTTTGATAATTTGGGTATAAGCATATCAATAATTATTTCTTTTAATTTATTTTTATATTTTAAAATATAGGTTCTCCTTTATCATTTTATCTATCTACTCTATTTCTACATTAAGCACATTTATTTCTATTATCAATTTTTATGTATTAGGTATGAACTTACTCACAGCATCAGCAGAAATTATTTCTTCACCATCAAGCAATCTTACAATTTGTTCATTAGGTTTAATAGTATTAAATATCTTATTTACTATTTCTCCTATTTTATTATTCATATCTGTTTTATTTCTTACTAAAATATCACATTTAATACATTTAAAATTTCTTTCATCATAAGTTTCAAATATACCTTTACATTTAGGACATTGTACCCATGCTCTATATTTTCCTGATAAAACATCTGCTACTTCTTTATTCTCTGTTCCTGATTCAAATAGTTTATTAATAATTTCTACTAAATTACTATTATTTTCTACTATTCCACCTGTAGGGATTATTAAACTATCATCAAATTTAACCATTACTTCACCTTTTTCAAATAATTTATCTACTATATTCATAATTTTACTCATATTAATTCTCCTAATTTATGAATTCTTAATTCTTATAAATTTGACTCCTCTACATTCCATTTAACTGGAAAATAAAATCACATTATGAAAGTGGGGAAGGAGCGAGAGAAGGCAATGTAAAAGGTAGAGGATGTTATTTTACTTCTCCACTAATATTATCATTAGATTTAACATTATTATCATTATTACTATTTTTATTCATCAATGTTTCGACACTTTTCATACTTACACTCGCCAAAATTACTCCATTTATAAAATTAATAAATATTACTTCACCATTACAAATATTTTCCCCTAAGAAATGTTTAGAAGTAAATAGTAAAAATTCTGATATTATAAAAGTTAAGTATTTTGTAGGCAATGTTTTCCCAAACGCTTTTTTGTAAATAGTATCTACAATTTCTTTAAAATACTGTACGAGTAATACAACTACTAAAATTAATCCTCCTATAGTAGAGAGATTCTGAATATTTATAAATTGTTCCATAATAGAACACACTCCTTTAATATTTAATTATAATTTAGTTATAAACTACAAAACTATCTTTATAACCTAATCCTATTACATATTCTAAATACTTTCTTGCTCTTGATTGATCTATAAAACAATTTACCTGCACACGATATAAACCATCCTCTTTTAAAGGTGGGATATATGTATTTAATCCTTGTTTCTTTAATTTTTCAACTAAATTGTATGCATTTGATTTTACAGAGAATCCACCCACCTGACAACGCCAAAATTTCTTTTTTATGATTAAATCCGTTGAACTCCACATCTCCGAAATAAACGTCATTCCTTCTTGTGATTTCCAATTAATTAAATCATAAGGAATATGAAATCTACCTTTATCTCCATATTTATCAGTCCAACTGTTTGTTCCTGTGAGAAATCCTTTTTTAGTAACTCCGTTTTTATATGTATAAGTCATATCATCATCGTATTTTACAATACTAATTCCATGTCCTCCATGAAAAATACCACTTGGAGCAGAAATATATCCATTTTCACAATCTATAAAACTATCAGTAACTATTAATCCTGTTAAAATTGGACTTAATTTTAATGCTTTCTTAATATTATTAATAGATAAATCAGTTATTCTAGCATAACCAGTAATTCTATATTGTTTTGCTTTTTCAATCATCTCATTTGTTATATTAGGAAAACCAAATGGACTTTGTAGTAAATCATATGGCAAATCATCTTCTGGTAATATTCCATAATTTAATAATACACTTAACATTGTCCTTGGATACGTTCCCTCTTGAAAAGGTATACCATCATATTTCTTTGCTAAAGTATAAGCATATAAAGGTGAAAATCCATTAGTATTAGGTAAATCACCTTCAAATTTTTCATGTATATGTTTTATACTTGATACTGCCCATGCTACACATGAACCAAAATTTTTCTGATCTCCTATTTTCCTATCATAATCAATCCAAGAAAATTTAGATTCTAAAGTTGTTGTGTCTAATGGGATTGCAGATAGTATGTTATTGTCTCTAATGTCATCAGGGGATGGTATGTAACCTTGAGTGAAATTAATAGATTGAATGATAAACACCTCCTATAAATTATTTATATTAACTATTTAATGATAACTTTCTTATTTACCACATTATAATCAACTTTCTTACCCAATACTTCACATAATTTTCTCACTGGGCAAAAAGTCGTATCATTGATAAGTTGACCATCTAATATATTACCGTCAACATCAATTTTAACCATATTGTCTTTAATATCAACAACTCTATTATTTTCATCATAATTTAATATTTTTGAAAATAAATCTATAATATTTCTTGTTTTAACGTAGGAAGTGTTATCAATGATGTAATTCTCTATATTAATAAGGGTGTCGTTATAAGTGAATTTTATTGAATTTTTTGTATTAAGAATCATAGTATCGTTATTAATCTCCTTTTTATCAATTTCTTTTTCTACTTTAATCCCAAAATAATCTCCTATACCTTGAGCAATAGCAAATGCCATTTTATCTTGTAATTCTAAATTATTTAACATTTTTTCTTCATCTGGATTACTTATAAATAACATTTCTATGAGGGTAGCAGGTGCAATTGAATTTTTTATTACATAAAATTTTGCTTCTTTATCAACATCACCATCAGATAAATCTTCTCTATACACTAAATTAGGAAATGTTGCTTTAACTTTTGAATGAATTTTTGTTGCTAAAATATCAGAATTATTTTGACCAGGAGTTGTAAATATCTCAAATCCCCTAGCAGTAGAATTGTTACAAGAGTTACAATGCAGACTTACAAAAACGTCTGGATTATAACTATTAGCAATTTGCATACGTTTAACTAAATCTTTACTTAAATTAGAAGACCAAGGTACTTTATCACTATCTCTTGTGTAACATACATTAATTCCAGCAGATTTTAAATAGTTTGCTATTTTAAATCCTACAGACATATTAATATTTTTTTCATATGTTCCATTTTTGCCGATTGATCCAGAATCATAACCACCATGCCCAAAATCCAAAAGTGCGGTTTTACTCATTTTGAATCTCTCCTTTTATATTAATAATCTATTTAATATTAAACAATTTTCAAATAATCTTTATAATACATCCATTTAAATCTCTCTTTTGTTTCTTTATTTTTACCTGCTGATTTTCTATGACCTAAACAACATGCAGAAATACTGCTATTATTAATATTATATTTTTTACTTGCACTCGTTAAAGAATTAAAAATTTCTTTTGTATTTAAACATATTACTTTTACACTATTTATTTCATGTATAATTTTATAGTTTTTATTTTTTTCTTCTTGTCCATTATAATTAGTCCATCCTAAACAAGACCCTTGATTTAAATATCTTCTAACTGTAACTTTATTTATTTTTAATATCTCCGCTATTTTTGATATATTTTTAACATCGTTATTCCACATTTCACATATTTTTTTTGTTATTCCAGACCTAGCATATTTATCACATTGAATCCAATTAATATCTTCTTCTTTAAAATTTAATAATTCAGGTAATTCACTATTTAATACAGAATTCCTAATCCATTCCATTTCAGATTTTCTACAGTCTATTTTTATATAATTATTAATATTATTATTTATAGCTAGCAATTCCTTTACTTTATCATTATTTTGAATATTAGACAAACTACCCCACAATTTATTTTCTTCATAATGTTGTAATCCATGAGTTTCTATTATTCCATTTATAAAAGAGTTATAAAAATAAAAATCATATTTATATTTATTACACCATTTAAAAGTTGTTTTTGATAATTGTGTTTGAAAGTTTATATTTGATATTTGTTCCAACATTGAGAATATAAATTTTTCTGGGTAATATCCAAATGAACATCTTGGACAACGAACACCAAATCTTACTAAATCTGCCACTCTTGTTTCTTTTATATGTCCACATTCTAAACATTTTGTTAACACCATATCATGAGAACCCATAGAATACTTATATAAATCTTCTTTATCTACTAAGTAAATACTAATTTCGTTATGTGTCATATTTAATTTATTACATTGACTACAATTAATAAAACTTTGTTTTCTATTTGTTAAATCACAAATATGTTTTTGTTCTGATTTATGTTCAGGATAATTTAAACATTTAAACCAATACCCTTTTTTATTAATACCTACAGAATTACAACTAACATCTTTTGGACTTAATATTTTACCATATTTATTTATATTATTTTCATAGTCCCATCTCAGTATTATCTTATCTGCTTCATATTTAGATAAGTTTTCATAACACCAATCATAAAAAGATTTGCCATTTTTTAATCTACTTATTCTTACAACTTCTCCACTAAATAATTTTATAGTACAATTTCTACAATAATATTTACCATCATTTTTAATATTTTTATTATAAGTATTATATGTCATAGGTGGCAAATACGGATTCTTACAATCTTCACAATCACATTTAACATTAATTTTTGCACTACTACCATCAGTTAAATCTTCTACTTTAACTTCAAACTCATCACCCATTTTTGTAAAAGGATATTCTTTTTCTTTATAATATTTTTTATTTCTTGGATGCCATTTCATCATTGCACTTTTACTTAATAACATATATATAAACTCCTCCTTAGTTAAATAGTTAATTACAAAACAAAAAACTACATCAAAATAATGTAGTTTTAAATAAAAAATATTAAATTATTAAATTAATCATTAATTATTTGTTATCAACTCAAATTATCCATTATTTCTATTAAACAAAAACTGTCTTGCTTTTTGCATTGATTTATAATAATCATAATATTCACTGTTATAATATTCCATTATTGCTTTTTCTGATTGTTTATTATCATTTTTAAAATATAATATAGATTTCTTTTCATATGTAATACAATCTACTAATTCAATATTTTTAAACATTAAATAAGCAATCTCTCCTATATCTTTTGCTTTATAACTTTTTATGTTTTTAGTCATATAGTTAATCAATCCTTTAATTATTATTTTATAAATCTAATTTATACTTTTAATCTTACTTCATAGCAATGTACATTCCAGATGCCACTGTTGCTAGAGAACCTAAAAATATAAATAATTGTATATAAATTTTACTTTTATTTTCAATCTTTGCAGTTTCCACTTTACTCTCTTTTTCATTCTTAGAAATTTCAAGTTTAGTTAAATTATCATTTTTGTTCCTTATTAGATCGTTTAAACTAGTTAATACTGAATTATTATTTTGAATTAAATTTGTATTCATCATCTTAATATTATTTCCCATTTCTTCTTGATTCTTTATTACATATTTCATTGCTTCAGATTGTTGAGTCATATTTAATTCAATACGTGTAATTCTCTCAGAATGATTATTAAGCATACTTCCAACTTCATCAAATTTTTTTTCATGTTGACCTAGTAAAATTTCTACTGTTTCATTATCAATAGGCATATTCTCAACATCTCCTTCTAATATTTTATCAACCCCATTACAATTATTTTCATATTCCATATTGACATTGCCTCCTATAAATGATATAATCACAACAATATCAATAATAGGTAAAGTATTATTGGTAGAAAAATAAGTGAGGTGTAGTGGTTTTATACCTCACTTCATATACTTGAACCTCTCACGATTAAAGTCGCAAGATTCCCCTTCAATATATCTAACGATATAAGTTATCAGGGTCTAAAGGGTAGTTCCTACCCAAATAATTTTATGCTAATAATCTTAATCCTTCATTCCTAATATTTATAGCAGCATTTATATCTCTATTATGCAATTCTCCACAATTAGGACAAATCCATTCTCTTAATCCTAAATTTTTAACATCTTTATTTTTAAAACCACAATCAGAGCATAATTGACTACTTGGAAAGAATCTATCTATTACAGAAATAATTCTACCATACCAATTTGCTTTATACTCTAACATTCTTCTAAATTCTGACCATGATACTTCACTAATTGCTTTTGCTAAATTATGATTTTTTAACATATTACTAACTTGCAAATCTTCTAAACAAATTACTTGATTTTCGTTAATTAAATTAGAAGATAATTTTTGTAAATAATCTTTACGTTTATTTGTAATTTTTTCATATATTCTTGCAACTTTAATTTTTTGTTTATAACGCTTTCTACTACCTAATTTCATTTTTGATAATTTACGTTGTTGAAATTTTAATTTATGTTCAAGATTTCTAAGAAACTTAGGATTTTTATATATAACTCCATCAGAAGTAATAGCAAAATCCTTAATTCCTAAATCAATTCCAACTGATTTATTTATATTGGATAGTTGATTAATTTTTGTTTCTACTAAAATAGATATAAATATTTATTAGTAGATGTCTTAGAAATAGTAACAGATTTAATTTGCCCATCGAATTGTTTACTATTTTTAAATTTAACCCAATTTAATTTTGGTAATAATATTCTATTATTTATTATACGTATATTACCACCAGCACTTGTTTTATTAAATTGACTTCTATATGATTGCTTACTATTTTTCTTAGATTTAAACTTTGGGAATCCAGGTGTACCACCTTGTTTAACTCGTCTAAAGAAATTTTGATATGCTTGATCTAAATCTTTTAAAGTTTGTTGTAAAGAAACAGAATCTACTTCTTTTAACCATTCAAATTCTTTTTTAAGATTTGTTAAATCATTGGAACATTGGTTATATGTCAATGATTTATTTTCTACTTTATATAATTCAATTCTTTTTGCTAAGTAATGATTAAATACAAATCTAGTACATCCTAAAGTTTTGTTAATTAATATTATTTGTTGTTTATTAGGATATGTTCTATATTTATATGTTTTAAGAATAATTTTCACCTCCTTTTTATTTTAGTTATTATACTATTTATTGACAATTAATTATTGACAATTAATCTCATGATTGAAGTCACGAGTGTTCTTGTGAAAATCAATAAAGAGATGTGATATATTTTCTCACATCTCTTTATTGATTACGTTATATCTTGCTATAATATTCTTTATATCTTATTATAATAAAAAGTAACTGCTAAATTATTTGGTATTGGTTGTATAAATATATTTCCTTTCCATTAAATTTATCATAAATGTTTTTATTCTCACACCTCGCAAACCCTTATAAATCAACACTTCCTAAAATTACAGATCATGATAAAAGGTTTGCTTTATGACAAGTTAAAAAGAGTAGTTACTTTTTATTAAGTAACTACTCTTTTTATATTTATTTTAATTTAAACAATATTAAGTTGTACTTATATAACGAAATCAATATTCAGTTGTTATTCAATTGTAAGTTATCTAACTAACGCACCTTCGTTAGTACGATACAGGTTTTGAATTTTCTATAGCAATAATAGAACCATCTTCTTGTGTTGCAATTTGTACGTCTACGACTTCGTATTGAATACCATCTTCAAAATATCTATCACCTATATTACGAGACAATATATTCAACCTCCTTTATTAGACGGAGTTTAATTGTTCCGCTTTGTAATGCGTTTGTATAATTTGTGTAATCTATATGCAAAGGACAGTTTTGACTTAAAACTAAGTCTTGAATAGCTTTTTGTTGAGTTTGTTCGTTTGTTGGATATTTACCGTTTGTTGCTGTGGCTTTCATAATAATATTATAGAGAATATCAACTTCATCACCGTAGTTGCTTGAAGCAAACAATACTGAGTTATCAAGCGTATTAGCACCAAGCCTTAAATAGATATAATGAACAGTGCCACCTGTAGCTCCAACAGGTGCAGGGATATTAAGGCGTAAATATTTTACTCTCCATAATTCTCCTGTCGGCGGTGTAATTGTTATTGTATTTTTACCACCAGATGCAGTTACATTAAGTGCCTGATCTAAATTTGACGCTGCTGGTAATGATACTTTTCTACCAGTTAGTTGCATACTCTTTTCCGCATTAACCAACGGACTAACCTTACCAACAACAATCACACTACCACTAACGTAATTACTAACTCTTGCACAAATAGATTTCCAAGCAGCAACCTTAATTTCATATAATCCTACTGTAGTACAACTACTACTAATTGTTCCATCATTTTTTGTTGCTAAAACAGGATACCAATTTGTATCATCAATACTACATTCAAAATTTATTGTTGCTGAAAAAGTACCTCTAACTTCTAATACTGCTGTTGCATATTCATTTACATTTAAATTTGTTCCATTGCCATTTGCTGTAACTGCATTTTGCATTGTTAAATTAGCAGGGGAGTAACCACCTGTAATTTTGGATTCACTAATAACCCTTAGACCTTTTGATGTTAGGTCTTTGAATGTTGTTAAAAAATCAGAAAAAACATTTTGAGCCATATAATAACCTCCTTAATTTATTATAAAAATTAAAAACTGGTGTTCTCAGTTAAAACACCAGTAATTGAAAATGATTTATCATTATTTATTTTAATATTACTTGCAGATTGATTTAATTGTGGAGTTATTAAATTTCCATTTGAATCAATTCTAAAAGTATCTACATTTGATTGAGAAATTGTCAAACTAAATAAATAACTAAAAAAAATATCAAATTCATTTTCTGTATCAAAAACATATGCATCATCTAATAAAGTAGTATCATCTATTATTTCACTATCATCAAATGTAGGTTCTGTTGTATATAAATTTCCTGCGATATGTAAATTTCCATTATTAAATAAACGTGCAATAACTGTCATATTATCATCTACTCCTAAATAATTTCTATATCTAAAGAATCTTGGTCTGAGTTATATACTAATTTAAATTTGCTTCCAAATATCAATGAACCACTTAAAATATTATCACCTTGTTTATTAATAAAATCACTATCTAACCTACTTTTTAGAGTAGGATAAGCAACAGCAGATGAAGTAGAATATCTAGCATCAACAATTTCAGTATTACTATCTCCTGTATCAGATACTATATTATTAACTCTATTTGTTATATCTGATATAAATTCTTCTAATGTCTGCACTACTATTGTATCTGGATTAGCAGGACTAATTATTATACGTGAACTATTTATCAAATGCCACCCAGTTCCCAAATATTGGCAATTTACAGTTAATAAATTATTAGAAGAATGAAAATCTATAAAACCTTCATTATAATCCACTACATATTGATTTTCTGTGGGAATTCCAATTGGTAATTCATACCATAGTTTACCATCATCAGAAGTTACAATAACTCTATTAAAACTATCTGGTATTTCTGTAAGTGAAAGTCTATTATTTTCTATTTGTCTTGATTCGCTGATCGGGATAAATGGGTCTAAAACAGTACCCAATCTTCGCATAGCAAAAGTTCCGTTAAAATTTTGTGAAAGAATTGTCATATTAAACCTCCTTTGCTATTATATTATTTATATTTAACCAATCAATTAATATATTTTCTATGTTATCAAACTCCCAATATGGTATTCTTAATAATGGTATATTATTCTTTTTACAATATTCATTTTTTAACTTATCATGGATTTGTATAGTCTCAAATCCATCATTTTCATATTGTTTTTCATAATGAAATATTCCATCATATTCTATTAACATTCTTAATTTAATTTTTTCATTATCCCAAAATATAGATGAATCAAATCTTAATAAACCATTATTAATTCCTATTAAATCATTAAATGTATATTGAGAATCATGAGGAAATTTTAATTGTGTTAATATTCCATCTATCTTTTTCTCACCTTCAGATTCATTGCATTTAGGGCAACCATTTCCATTATTTCTATTATGAATTGTTGACATCCATTCATGACTACATTCTTTACAAATCCACCAAACTTTTTGATGACTATTTGGTACATATTCTTCAGGATTCTTTATATTTTTATTATAATCCCATTCTTTACAAAGTTCTGGATTAATAATTAACAAATTATAGTATTTACTAGCATAATATCCTGCACAATATGGACAACCATTACCCTTATTTCTACTAGCAATTATTGCTTTCCATGTATGTTCTTTATTATTAGAACATACCCACCATACTTTTTTATCACTATTAGGACAATATTCTTCTGGTTTTTTATCATTCTTCTCATAATTCCATTCATTGCATAATACAGGATTAATAACTAATAAATTATAGTCTTTACTAGGTAATAACCTCGCACAAAACGGACAACCTTTTTCATTATTTCTATTATATATTTCTGCTTTCCATTCATGTCCTTTATCACATTTCCACCATACTGATTTATCGCTACCGCAAGTTACATCATAAGGAGTTAAATCACCATTCAATGTAGGATGCCATTCCTTTGCTAGTTCTGGATTCTTAGTTGCTAGGCAATTTGATAATCCTACTTTCTGACCAGCACAATATGAACAACCTTTATTATGAGATATATTATCCCAACTTGCTTCAAATTCTTCTCCGCAATCATCTATTAAACATTTCCATTTTAATTTTTCTTTTGCATTAATATATATATTACTAATCAATTCAAAAGATTTATTATTTAGTTTACACCATAATTTTATATTTTGAATAGTGTATGGATTATAAAAAGAAACTATATTTAATGATTTACAAGTTTGTATATTATTTAAAGAACTATAATATAGATATCCAAAATTATCTACAAATATTAATTTTGTTGAATTATTTTTATATTCTTTGCTAATCAATTCATATCCTAAATTATTAATATATTGTTTTATTTCTTCATATGTATGTTTTCTTTTACTCATAATATCTGCCTCCTAATTATTTTGCTTTTCCTAATTAAAATAAAAAAGGGAAGAAGTTTTAGGAGTAACTTCTTATCAGTAAATTCATGATGTTTACCTATCCCAAAATCCAAAACTATAAAATAAAAAACCTATATTTAAGCAGGTTTTTAATATTATCAACATAAAAAATCAAATCTATTTACTTAAAAATTCTTCTAAACACTCATCACAAATTTCTTTACTAATAAAATCACCATCATATATACTACCATATCCAGCCAATTGATTAATAAACCAAACATGATCTTTATTTTCAATTATTTCCTTTCCACATCTATTACAAATTACAATACAATCTGCAAGATTAATCATTTTCAATACCTCCTATACCTAACAATTATCTGTTTCCAGAAATATTCTAATATTATCATACATAGTTAAAATAATCTGTTCCGCATCAAACATAGAAGATATCGAACACCTATGTATTTCAACAACACTATCAACATCAATTATAATATTCTGAAAATTATTTTCTTCATTATATTCTAAGTGTCCAAATTGATATTTACCAGAATTAAATACTAAAAATTCAAACTCTGGATAGAATACATTTACTGGTACACTATCACAAACTACTTTTAACCAAAGTCCACCAGATACTTCATCCATGATTTCTTCAAATTGCAATTTAGTTAATTGGTTATAATTCATAAAATAAAAACACCTCCATAAATTTTTATAAGGGTAAATTTGCTACCGCTTATAAATGTATTATAGAGGTATTAGTCAGTTTTGTCAATACTATTTTTAAAAATAAACTTACTAATTTTCTTCCTCATAAAATATATCTGTAATCTCCATATTTAATACCTTTGCTATTCTAAAAGCAATATCCATACTTGTTGTAAATCTATTTTTAATTAAATTTGACATAGTTTGCTTGGTTATCCCAACTTGTTCAGCTAACCAAGTTTGTTTTATTCCACGCTCATCCAATATTTCTTTTAATCTATTTTTCACGCTCATTTAAATCACACCGCCTTCACCTAATATTATACTACATTCAAATATGTATCGGTAGGTGAATGTTTGTTAATAATATAATACAGTATTGAAAGTAGTATGTCAAGAAAATTAGCAATATAATTATTTTATTATTTTGTTAATATTAAAACAACAAATACAAAACAAATATAAAATAAGTATCAAACAAATAATCAATAATAATATTAAATTAATTAACACTTACTACATTAATAGTCATAATACAACATTCTTTTTTAAAGGAATCACCTCCTAAATGTTGAATAAACAAAAAGGAGGTGATATTAGTGGATGAATTGATTAGCAAAAAGAAAATAGATAATATAGTTCAAAAATTTTCTAAAGAAATAACTACTGAAACTACATCAGAACAATTAATGGAAGTTATTCAAAAAATTATTTATCAATCTATTAATTCTATAGACATATCTGTAATAAGTAATATAGTTGCGGGAAAAATATTGAGAGGACGTTGAAATTATTCCTTATCAATAAGATTAAAAACCTTGTTTTCAAGTTCTAATATTCTTTTTTCTAATTCAGGAATTCTCATAAGTAAATTATGTAATATTCCTATATTATTCTCAGACTGTTCATTTATTTGGGCAGTTTTTTCTTTGTTCATGGTTAATTCCTCCTTATTTTATATTTTAGTATTTTATTAAATATATTATACTATCCTTACTTTAACTTACGTTACTATAAAATATTATTCATAATAAAATCATCTCCTTTTTAAATATTTTCCTCAAACAAAAAATCCAAATTAAACAAATCTCTAGGTGACACCATAATTTCACCTAAATCATCTAACCTAATTTTCTCAATAAAAATTTCAATTTCTATATTAACTAATTCATTAATTTCCTTATTAAATTTATCTTTATTATTATCTGTTATAATAATACTATTATTTTCTTTATTGATTCTAACTTCATTATTTTCATCTTTTTCAGCATATTTATTGATTAATTTGATCCTATTTTCATCAAACACATTATATTCATTTACTAAATGTTTTAATAATTTGCTTAGTTTATATGATGTTTTTATGTTTATTTCTTTATCTATTAATTTATTTAAATTATCTAAAATAATATTTATTTCACCTAATTTTATTTTCAATTTATATTTCTCCTTTTATTATTTATATTATTAATTTATGTTGCAATCAATCCATGATTTCTTAATGCTGTTAAAACAGCTATTAATTGGTTATTAACACTAGTCAATGTCCCATCTGGATTTGTAATAGCTAATTGTCTATTGCTCACTACCTGTATAGAATCTACCATTAAAACTCCACCTACAGAATTTATACCAGCATTCACATTGAAACCATTTAAACCAATAACCGCCATTATATTTCCTCCATTCACAAAAGTAATACGATTTAGCGAAGTATCATAATACATATAAGCATTGCCAAGATTATTTGCATACCAATTAACCCCTATGGGATCAGCAATTGATGTAGCATTAAAATAAATTCTATCTAATCCTTTCAAAGCAATAGCGGCTTTATTAATTTGAAAATCTGAAGGTGTAAAATCTAATCCAACTTTTGCTTTTCCTGACAAAGTATAAGCATTATCAATTGGTTCAGTGCCAAAAGATTGTAGTCTAATACCACCCCAATATGCTGATTTTGCACCAGTAGAATTATATCTATGAAAATTTAATACATGACCAATTCCCGCAACATCATAATTATTATCCGAAAGATTAACTTCATAAGGATTTAAATAAGCACCATCAACATAAGCTGAAACATCCCCATTGAATAAAGCACCTGCTGAATTGGCTAACCAATGTGTAGAATTAATTTTTGTTCCATATATAGAAACTGCCCCATTATAACAAACGACATCCCCTTGACCACTATGATATATTACTGTTCTGTGATATGGTATTCCAGTTCTACCGTTATTGTCTATAGTAGAATAATTGTATCCTGAATCAGTAGCTAATTCATTATAATGCGGTATTATTTCATTTGTATAAATATAACCTGTAGATGGAGTACCAGCAGTATTACTCCCACTAATAACATAGTTTTCATGTCTAATATTAGAAAAATTATTAATAGTAGGTTTTGACGATATATTAATATTTTTTAATTCTTCAGTAAAAATAGAAAGATCAGTTGTAAGACTTAATGAATTTAAAGTTCCACTAACTTTTAAATTTCCTCTAACATCTAATGCGTATGACGGATCAATATCATCTAATTGACCTACTACTGAATTTTGTCTAATTACTGTACCTTGACTAGCAACAATTACTAATCCTTTTTGATAAGCAGTTATAGAATTACGTGTAATATCCATATAGGCATCTGGAGTATTATCTGGATCAATATAACTATATGCTCTAAATATACCACTTTTAGAGTCATCAGATAATTTAGCAGTACCAATATCATAATAATTTCTTACGGGTGTTTTCCCAGATATCTTACTTCCTTTAATGTTTAAATATGTAGTAGTATCTACTACATCAGAAGCAGAAGGTAGTGTTGTAAATTCACCTGTAATATTAGCATCAATTGCTGTTAATTTACCAGTACTTGCATCTAATGAAAATGTTTGAACCCCATTATTATAACCAACTATTCCTTGATATGTAGTATCCGTAACTCTTTGAAATCCCAAACCTACACCTGTTGCAGATACCCCACTTGTTCCTGCCCAAATATAAGGAGATAAAATATAATTAATTCCAATTTGGTTTGCAATTCCACTCCAATTTGTAACCCAAGCAGGAATATTTGCATCACTTCCAGGTGCTCCAGTTGCTCCAATTTTAGTTATAGAAATAGGTTGTATATCAGTAATTGTTTGCCCTGCATATTGAACAGTTAATGTTATTGTATTATTACTTTTTGATGATGCAAAAATATTGTCAAGTGTAGGAGTGAATGTAGATGAAGTAGAATTTCCACTAAGTAAAGTATCTGTTAATGGAACACTCCAAGTAATAGATGTAAAACTTTCAGAAGGTATTAATTGCCCATCTTCATATAATTCACAACCAAATGCTGTCATTGTTGGATTATATCCAGTTCCATCAGAATTATACAATACTGTTCTAATACCATTAATAATATTTAGTATATATGTTTTTCCATTTGTACCTGTAATACCTTGTATTCCTTGCTTTGATTTAGAAAATGTAAATTGTCTTGTTCCAATAATAGTTGTTCCATCTTTTATTTGGATATCAACGTAACCACTATCTCCACTCAAACTTAAAATAGATACTCTATTACCAGTTTTAGAAGATGTACAATTAGAATTTATTAATGTGCCTATAGTTGGACTTATACTATTAACACCTTTATATAATATAATATCTGTAAATGCTGTATCTAAAACAGGATTATTTCCACTAGTATCAGTTGGTATTGTTACACTTTCATTAGATAAAACTATAGAATATGAATCACTACCATCTTGTATCTTTGTTATAGTTACACTATCATATATTGAAATATTTACATCATTTGCAATACCTGAAACAATACATTTATAATTATGACTATTTTCAGTAAAAGGATTAACTACTAAACCATCAGTAATTTCACCTATTATTTCTATATCGTCTTTATACCAAGTATAAGTATTACTACTTATATTAACAGTATTAACAAATAAAACTATATTATTTGGTGATATTAAATTCCCATCTTTATCATATTTAAATATTAAACCACCACTAAAAGAAACTAATCTCATATTATAAGCATTTACACCAGTTATTCCTTGTTTTGCAACAGAAAAATTAAATCTTTTAACTCCTGCAATTATATCTCCATCTTTCACTTGAATATCTACATAACCTATATCAGCAGAAATACTAGTTATAGTTACTATATTATTAACTGTATCACTATTTATTGTACACCCAACAGGAGTACCTACATTCATTGTAGCAGATATTGAAGTAGAACCTTTATATAATGAAATACTAGTATAAGCAGATGATAAATTAGGATTTTCTCTATTTTCTCCACAAGGTATGACTACATTCTCATTAGATAAAATAATATAATATGGATCTATTCCATCAGCACCATCTTGTACTCCAGTTAATGTAATAGTGTCATTTATTGTAACTTCTAAATCATTTGCCATTCCAACAACAATACATTTGTATATATTAGTTTCTAATCCAAAAGCATTAACAGTATAATTTTGTGCTGATGCTCCAGATATTAATATGTCATTTTTATACCAAGTATATGTAGCATTTGATATATTTATAATATTTGCTGTTAAAATTATAGAAGTAGGAGCGATTAAATTATTATTTTTATCATATTTAAATACATAACCATTATTTGATGATAAATTTAAATTATAAGAATTTAAACCAGATTCACCTATTTCACCATCTTGCCCTATTTTACTACTGCTAATAGGTATTCTTTCTATATATGTTATTCCATTTACAACAACACTTGCTTGAACATAAGTATCATTACTTGTAAAACTTCCAACTATAGGAGTATTAGTATTCCCACTTAAAAATCCAGCATATGACCATGTTATACTTGTGGGTACAATTATATTTCCATTTTGTATAGCAACTACACTATATGCAGATGGTGTAGTTAAATTATTTCCATCTTTATCAAATGTAAAATTTCTAACACCATTAGTTATTGCTATATTTACACCATTATTAGATAATATATCAGAAATTTCTTTTAACAATATTATTTTAGCATTATAATAATTAGTAAAATTTTCTACAAATGTTTCTCTATCTACTATTGAAGTTGTATTAATATCTACTAATATACTATTAGTTACTAAATAATTATTCAAAATAATATACATGTCAATATAATTATCTACAATATAATTACTTACATCTAATCCTACATTTGCTGCTTGATCTATTATTATTTGATATTCTGATACAATTGCATCCCAATCTCTTTGAACAACTTTCTTTTCTGTAGAAGTTATTTTATCATCAGAAGCAATATCTTCTAATTGAGATATTGCTTCTGTAGCGTTTGATGATGCTTGGTCTAATGTTTCTAAAACAGTTACAACATTTCTTCCATTAATTGTACCTGTAATATCACCAGAATACGCAACATTGCTACTAGGTTGATATGGAGTAGTATTTTGTATAATATCTGAAACTATTATTCTATTACTATCAATATCAGGATCAACAATTCTAAATGCTTGAACACCAAAAGTATAATAATTATCAATGGCAACTCCATTTAAAATCATAGCATTTTTATCATAATCAATATTATAAACTTTTTCTTGTGTTTTATCTGTGCCAAATGTATAGTTTTCTGGTGGTTCTGAAGGATCTAATGGATTTGGAGGTTTTATATTATATACATAAACTGTAAATCCATCAATATTATGAGCATCATCTATATTTACATTATAATCATTCCATTCAAAACTTATATTGCAACTAGCATCTGTATTTTTAGTATGTTCTATTGTTCCAATTGGTAATGTTGGATTACTAGGAATAATAGATATTCTATCATTTCTAATATTAAAATTTAAAGAAGAATTGTTCCATGTAGAAACTTGATCTCCAAGATTATCCTCTGTCAAACCATTTGTTATTTTTAATGCCGTATTAGCAATAGTTATACCATCTTTATTTATCAATATAGATTTATTGGCATTTTTAATTGTTAAATTATCTCCTAATATTATTTCTCCTGTAATTTTATCTCCTGATATTGTTCCATTGCTAATTAATCTTACATATGATTTTCCTCCATCTTTTGTATAAATTATAGAATTATTATTTATTCTAATGAATTTATCTGGATCGTCTTTATCTGAACAAATAAAACCTCTATTATCAATAATTGTAGAATTATTATTCCCAGCATATATTGGTTTTTCATTAGCATTCCAAGGACTATTAATAGTGTCATACGCTTTATTTGCTATATCACTTGCATTATCCCATTTTGATTTATTATTTGAAATAGTAGTAGATACAGATATTGAATCTCTTAACATTTTATATAATTTATATTCATTTGTTTCAATATCTTTAACATTTGTAATAGTTAATGTTATTTCACTATTTTCAAAATTTCTTTGAATTTCAGTTATTTTACATTGGACATTAATAGACATAATATACATCTTAACATATACAGTGTCACCTAATCCTATTTTGTCCCAATTCAATTGTTCTTCAATATAATCTAAAAAATTAACTATATCTATTGTAATTTGAGTGATAGGATTTCTTAATTCATTTAATTTTTTAATGCCATTAGTATATAAATCTATTGCTGTAAAATAATTAGTATCAGACCATTCTTTTTGAATAATAAAATCATTTAATTCAACCATTAACGCAGGAGATAAGTTATTCTCTAAAGTTAAACTATTTTGCAAATTATATATTTGTTGATTTAATTTATTTAACTTTGTTGTTAATTTATTAATTTCACTAGTTTTACTATTTATTTGATTTTCTTTATTAGATTTTTCAATAGACAAAGCATAAATAGGTTTACTCAAACTTTGTGCTGTATCTAATTCACTTTTGATTGTTGCTAAATTTACATTTAATGCAGATAATTCAGTATTTTTAATAGATAGTAAATTATTTGTAACATATTTCTGATTCAATAAATTATTAAATACTGTAGTATTATCATTTAACTTTTGTTTCCAATCTAGTAAATCATGGCATAATTCATCGGATAATTCATAGTTACTTTTTTTTATTATATTTCTATTAGCATCTCTCTCAAAAGGAAATAAAAAAAAGGTAAAATCATCTACATAATTTTTACCAGTAGGATTTACTTCATTAATTGTTAAACTATCTTTACCAAAACATTTTAATCTAGTACAGAAATCATCTATTTGTTGTTCTTTATTAATTCCTGCTAAATATCTTCCATATGAGAAGGTTAATCCTTTATCATATCCAATATTTTCATTTACATATAATGATATTTTTCTATTAACTGTATCAAATTTGATTGCACCATTAAATGTTTCACCTATGCTCAATACCATATCTAATACTGATCGTGATTGTATGTCAAATGTTCTATAAGTATCATTAAATGAAGGATCAATAAAATCAATATTCCAATTTGTTTCTGCTAATACAGAAGATAATATCTCCGTGGCATTATAACTTTCTGCTTTAAATTGACTGATTATTTTATCTGATAAAGTATAAGCGTAACTGTAACATTGTACTTCTTTAATTAAATCTTCGTCATCCATAATATCTATTACTTTATTTATGATAAAATATTCTTCGATATTTCCTAATACTAATTTGATAATAAATCTTTCTTTTATATATCCAATATTAGGATTAATTTGAGAATTAGTATCAAGATTTAATTCATATAATATTTTAAAGTTTAATTCGTTAATATTAGATAGTTTTTCTTTGTAATTAACATCATAAACTTCTCTTAGATATGCTATTGGAATTCTATTTATATTTGGTTTACATATGTAAAGTTTAGGAGTTAATGGTTGTTTTGAATAATCTATGTCACCTAACATTTGCGATTCACCAACTTTCTTTTATATTAAAATAAAAATTGTAAAAATGAATAAATATTTCTTGACAATTATATTATATTTTTATATAATATAAATAAAACTACTAAAAAGGAGAGTGTTTTAAATTGTTTAAGATTAAAAATAATATTATTTTATTAATTTTATTATTTAATTTGCTAATAATTAATCAAGCATTTGCGGAAGAAAATAGTGTTAATAATAATGTTTATGATTCAATAGATAATATTAAAAAAGAACAACAAATCTTAGAAACAAAAAACAATAATCTTATCATTAAATATAAAAATACAAATTTAAAAAAACGTATTAATAGTTTTTCTACTAATTCAAACATAGAAATTTTACAATTAAACAAAGATGAAGATATCGAATCAATAATACTTGAATTAAAAAACAATCCAGATATTGAATCAGTGGAAAAAGATGAGAAATTATATATTTTAGAACAAAATTCTCTTACAATAAATGATCCATTTTACAATCAACAATGGTATCTAAATTGTATTAAAATACCTGAAGTATGGCAAAAATTAAACACCAATTTAAAAACTAATCCGATTGTTATAGCAGTTATTGATACTGGTATTGAAACAACTCACGAAGAATTTAAAAACAAAATTAATCCAGAAGGATATAATTTTATTTTAAATAATGATAATATCTATGATGTTCATGGACATGGAACTAATGTATCTGGTGTTATTTGTGCTGAAATAAATAATTTTATTGGTATTGCTGGAATTATTGATAATTTAGATGTTAAAATTTTACCATTGCAAGCAGCATCAAATAATGGAACACTATTTACATCAGATGTTATTAAAGCAATTAATTATGCTATTGAAAAAAATGTTGATATAATCAATATGAGTATTGGAGTAGGAAGTTACTCAGAAATTTTAAATGAAACAATCCAAAAAGCAGTAAATAAAGGTATTATAGTTATCGCTGGAGCAGGTAATAAAGGGACTAACTCATATAATTATCCTGCATCTTATGATAATGTAATTTCTGTTGGTTCAATAGATGAAAACAAAAACATATCTTATTTTTCTAATTATAATGATAAAGTTGATATAGTAGTTCCTGGTGAAAATATCTATACTACTAATATTAATAATTCTTACAAAAATAAAGGTGGAACTTCTTTTTCTACCGCTATAGTATCAGGAGTAGTAGCAATATTAAAATCTGTTGAACCATCATTAACTTCACAAGAAATTTATAATATTCTAACTACTACAGCAGAAGATATAGGAGAAATAGGAAAAGACGATTATTATGGGTATGGTGTTGTTAATGCGTTAAATGCAATAAATAATGTAATTGATGATAACAATGAATGTAAAGCATGGCAAACACAATACAATGTTATAGACAATAAAATATGGACAATTAAATTTAATATGCCTATTGATAATTCAATTGTTAACAATGATAATATTTATATTTTAGATGAAAATAAAATTAAATTAAATCAAAATATGCTTGTGGAAAATGATAAAATTATAATCTATCCACCTTCTGAAAATTATATAAATGGTAAGAATTATAATTTATATATTAATAATATTAAATCAAAAAATGAAAAACAACTTATTACTCCGATAAATATGGAATTTATTATAGAAAATTAATGAATAAATTTAATATCATTTTATAACCGTTCATTTGCTTGAACGGTTATTTTATATATAATAAATTTAACCATCTCTTATCCTTGCCTTAATTTACTATAATAAATAAATTGTATTGTACAACCACCTCTTATAGATAATTTACTAACACCAACAGGTAAACTTAAATAATCACCATAAAATATACCTGTCCTATATACATTTTCTAAATTACTTTGAATAATAAAATCTTCATTATCAACAAATATTTCTTCACCATGCAATAATTCATCCGAACCACCAGTTAATGTAATATTATCCCAATAAGCATTAACACATTTTGATGTTACTGCTACATTTCCATCTATACCATTAGTTTTATAAGTTATTTTTGCTTTATTGGCAATTATATATTCAGAAATATACGATAATGTTAATGTATTAATTTTATTTATTAATGCTATTGTAACATTATATGTATTAGGATCTATTCCTCCAGTTAAAGTATCTCCATCCCAAAACATATTCTTCCCATTTGATGATAATATTATATTATTGCCTTTTATTCCTGGAATTTTAGCAATAACTTTTAATAAATTGTTACTAACATATGTTGTATCAACTTCATATTGTATAAATTTATCATAATTAATTGTATTGTTTAATTTCACAATGTTATTATAATTAATAGCGTTTGATAATAATAATTTAGCAATATTATTAGGGCAATCGTACCCACCATTTAAAGCAGAATAAGTAAATTTATTTAAACTTTGAGTATTCTGTATTGATGTAGCAATACTATTTCCATCATATCCAGGTTTTATAGCATATAATTTTATTTGATTAGTAGTTAATCCTAAATTAGTACCATATAAAGCATATATATCTGTATTTTTAACAATATCAGAACTGTATAAAGTATTTGCTTCTATAGTAGTACTTGATGCTTCTGATATAGAAGTTTTTAATAAATGGATACCTATAACATTAATAGTATTTATATCCCATGTTATATCAAAAGCCTGATTTACTGTAATAGTGTTACCATTTATATTTGTTATGAATCTATATTCTATTTGTTCAATACTTCCTTGCCATAAACCAATTATATCTCCTACACTTAATAAACCTAATTCAACTAAAATTAATGATGTATTGGTTGAACCATTATATAATTTAGATGATACATTATCAGCAAATCTATAAATATTAATACTATCTCCTGAAGTTTGATTTTCAATTGGATATATTGTATCTTGAAGATGATTTGTTGGATTAATTACATTGAAATTATTTTCATCAATCTTTTTAATCCTTCTAATACCATTAATACTAGAATCTCTTGAAGTATTAACAATATAGTCTTTATCTGGATTTAAACCATGTCCAGTTATTTTAATATTGTAATCATTTGTTCCAATATCAATAGTATTTGCAGTATTATTTATAGCGTACATTAGATTTTTAATTGTATTTATATTACTTGTATCAATTAAAACCTTATAGCCACCTTCTGCGAGTGCATTTTCTGCTATTTTAGTATCTTTTTTATTATATACTTTTACTGTAAAATCTTTTACTGTACTAGAAAATGCAGAATCTACTGTTATTAAATATTGACTATTAGAATTTGTAAGTGTAACACTATTAACAAATTTATAAACTGGAGTAGTACTTTCATTAAATACTTTAATTATATCTCCTACATTACATATATTAATACTATTAACAGTTAATTTAGTTAAAGTTGTATCAATATCAATAATTTTATATTCATTTTCAGTAGATGTATTCATTTTATAAACAACAATATTATCACCTTTAGTCTGATTTGTAATAGATAAATAAGTATCTGAAGTAGCATTTTTTAATTTTATACAATCAGAATTAGTTATTTCCAATCCTCTAATACCTGAAATACTAGTAATTCTTGAAGTATTAATAATTAAATCATCTTTAGTTAACCCATGATTAGTTAAATAAATATTACTTTCATTGGTATTTGTTACTAAAGTATAACTTGTATTTCCAATATTAACAATTGTATTATGTTCAGGATTACTATTAAATGTTAATATGTTTGTTGCTTGATTAGAATAATTTCTTATATTAATTGGTATATTTGTACTAGTAATTAAATCATCATCATTAGTAAATTCAAATGTATCTTCACCTATAGTGATAGTATCTCCTTCAAATACATTGCCATTAATAGATAGCATTGCATTAGCTTTAACTGTTCCACTACTTACATTTACTAAATTACCAATAGTGCCTGTTCCAGTAGTAGAAAATTCAAATATATCATTTCCTATAGATATAGTTTCACCATCATATACCGTATCATTAAATGTCAACAATCCAGTTGATTTACTACCTGTATTAAATCCAAAATCCATATTTGCATCAGAAGAAGATTTTATCCATATTGCTCCATTTCCAATTTTATTAATATATACTTTAGGATTAACAGGCAGATCACCATTATTTACAAAATCTATAGTAATATTATTTGAAATAGAATTGTCATAATATTTCATAATTATATTATTATTACTTTGATTTGTAATAGAATCTACTTGTAAAGTATTAATATCAACAACTGTCACTTTTCTATACGTATTATTAATAGTTTTATTTATTATGGCATCACCAGTTTGTAATCCATGATTAGATAATTTAATTGTAGTAGTATTAGTACCTAATTCAGATATTTGTTGAATACCTGTATCATAAATTGGTGTTATTTGCTTTGGAGTATATGAATATGGAGAATCACAACGAAATTTTAATTCTACATAACCTTGATTTAGACTGTTTGTAAAAAGTGTACTAGAATCATATGGCATTGCCAGATATACTCTATTTGGATTTTCAGAGAAGTATAATTCGGAATAGTGACCGATGTCTAACCAATTAGCGATTTTTCTTATTTGCTCATAAGTAAATTGTTCTCCATTATTTCCTAAAGCAATAGTTATAGAAAATTCTAAAGGACTTCTTCTTACTTCTTGGAGATATGGTTTTTCTCTATTACGAATTTTCTTTTCTAATATTTCTCTTTGTGATAAGAATGGTTCTTCTGATAGACCAGAAGATAAATTTACATTGAGAATTTCTATACCAAAATCTGTTTTTGAGTTTTTTTTATCGAAGACAAAATAAAGTGAATTTTTTAATGAAATTCTAAACTCCTCCTTTCTTAAAAATGATTAAAGAGATGAATTTTACATCATCTCTTTAATGCTTGATTACATTTATTTAATTCTATCCACCCAACCTTTTCACTCCATTAATAATTTTTGTTGCTAAATTATTAATATCTGATTTACTACCTGACATATTATCAATTCTTATATTCAAATGATACGTACTTCCAGCACTTGTAATTACTGCTGGAGTATTATTAGGAATTATAGAGTTAACCATATTTTGCATATTAGGAATAAAATTAGAAAGTATATTTTGTTGCGGAATCGCTAATTCTCCTTTTAACATTTTTACTATTGATTCATTTGGTTGAGTATTAAATAGTCTATTGACAATATCCATTATTTTAGAAGGAGATGATTGACCAGAAATAATACCTCCTTTATGATATATACTAATGATTTCATTTCCTTGGTTATAACTAACTTTATGCCCTAATGCTTCCGCTACTTCTCTTATTCCTACATAAGTTGTTTTATAATCATCATCTTTAGATTTATCTGCAACACTAAATTTTTTGCCTCCTATTGTAACTTTTAGTGTTTTTGGGTCGAATGATACACCTACCCCTAAAAGGTCTGCTAATCTGCGAGATTTCATTATTGTTTTTCCATTTTCATATTCATATGAACTAGATTGAATTGTTGCTATTGGAAATCCTGTATTGCCTGAATCCCCATTATCATCTTCAATATCACCTATACTACCACTATTACCTAAATTTGCTAAATTTCCATATTGTTCACCAGTAATTGGATCAGTTGTTCCTAGAAACTTACCATCACTTGTTCGATAATATAATCTATTAGCTCCTTCTTTATCTCCCATCCAAAAATAACTATGACCAAAACTTTTAGCATCATTTAAATTTTCATTATAAGCAGATTCATAACTTTGACCTATACCTAAACTATTCCAAAATTTTCTTGCTTGTGCTGTGGTATATTCTGTGCTACCAGTTTGATTCCCAATATTGCCAGTATTAATATTTTCTATTTCAGATCCCAATGCTTTTGCTTCTTCTAATGCTTCTTTCATTTTATCAATAATATTAGTAGTTATACTAGTACCTATATCTTCCATATTGTCATTTAGATATATACCAAAATTAGCAAAATCATTTCTTATATTAGATAAATTACCAGAAATAACATCTTCTCTAACTCTTGCCCAACGTCTTTCATCATTTATTATTTCATCATAATAATCAGATATTATTTTTTTCTGTGATTCATAATATTCATTTTCTGAATCTTTTTTCATTTGAAGAAATGATTTAAAACTATTAAAATCATCATTATATGCTTGCTTAGAATTATCTAAATTTGTTTTATCTAAATTATAAGCATCACTTACAGATTTCTTTTTTGCTTCAATTTGTTTTTTATAAGCATCTTTCTGAGCGTTTAATTCATCTTTTATTGTTTCTCTTGAATGAGATAATTTAAGATCATCTATTTCTCTATTTTTGGCAATTAATTCTTTATTTAATTCATCTCTTTGTGCTATTGCTTCAGGTGAATTATCAGGTTTTAGAGTATTAATATGATCTTGTAAATCTTTCTTTTCTTTATCTAAATCTGTTAATTGTGACTGATAATCTTGTTCACTGTTTTTATCATCATATAATTTTAATTTAGCATCAATAATTTCATCATATTTAAATAATTCATCATCTAAAGCAGAAGTCATTTTATCATGTTGTTTATCTAATAATTCTGTTTGTTTTTCTATTGCTTTGATTTGGGTGTTGATATTATCTTCATATTTTTCTGATTCAGAATCTAAATTATCTATTATTGTGTCGTGACGTTTTTCTTCTGCATCTAATGCTAAATCTTTTTGTTGATTATATACGTCTTTGTATATTTGGAGTATTTCTTCTGCTTGTTGTGCTTGTTGAGAATGTAAAGAATTTTGAATATCTAAAATTGCTTTGGAGACATCTAAACTTTGTTGAAATAATTTTTGTCTTTGAATTAAATCAGATGTAGTTTTTAATTCTTGCTGAATATATTTTTGTTTTTGTTGTAATACTTGAATTATCTGTTTATTTATACTTACTGATTGAGATAGATATTTATTATAATCTGATGTTCCTTTTGCATATAAATTCATATTACCTTCTGCTATTGCTAAATTACTATTTAATTCACTTATACTATTATCAAATTCAGCAATTTTGGAATTAATGATTTCAAATGCTTTATCTTTCTCTGTTTTTTGTACTTCTTTTAAAATGTTATTATAATCCTGTAGTTTTGTATTTAATTCTTCTATTGCAGGAGGTAATAAATCAGTATTAGATAACTGTGATTGAGTATATGCAATTTCTGATTTAATTAATTCTTCTTTTTGTTTAAGAAGAATAGATTGTTTAGATAATTCGTCTCTGTATTCTTGTGAAAATTCAGGATATTGAGACATTGTATCTTCTGATTGTTTAATAGAATTATCAGTGTTTAATATTTGTTTATCAAAATAACCTAACTGAGAATTTACTTTATCGAATGACGTATCGTTGATTTGTTTTTCTAATGCCCACCAAGTTGTAGAATATTTTTCAACTCTATCTTGTAGTTCTTTTAATGCTCTTTGATTATCTTTATAAACAGGAGAATTCATTGCCAATCTTGCCATTTCTGCTGCTTCATGTAGCTTATCTTGTTCTTCTTTTAATGAATCAACTTGAATACCTAGATTATCACGATATTCTTGTGATAGTGGATCTATAGAATCTGATTTTGTTTTCGTAAATTCACGTTCATCTTGAATATCTTGCATATCAGCATCATATTTAATCCAGTGTGCTTCCCACCATTGAAGAGAATTCTTTTCTCTATCTTCTGCTAATTTTTGCTGTTCTGCAATCATATCATTTGTTAAAGCATCTTGTGCGTTTTGTACATCAGTTGATGATGATATATTTGTTGTCATTTGTCCATTTGAAAATTCTTTATATAAATTCCAAACAGAATTTTGCCATCTATCATCCGTAGCATATATACCAGTAGGTAAATTGCCTTGATTGCCTTGATTTAATTTATCAAAACTAACATTGCCAGGAGTCATGCCCCAAGCACTCATTTTTTTTTTTGCTTTTTCTACTTGATTTTCTAATCCTGCTTGACTATAATCTGAACCTGAATCATATGATCCATAGCCAAGATACATTCCTTTTTTGCCATCACCAGATTTTCCCCAATTTGTTTCTTGCTCTCCAATAGCAAGTATCAATGCTGGATCTACATTATATTTTTGTGCAAGTGATAAAACAGTATTAACAATTTCAGGAGATATTTTATATCTGTCTATAGCAGAACGTGAAGTATTAGTTGTTACGGTTTTTTGTGTGGTAGTGGTATTATTAGTTAATAAATTATAAGGATTTATTGCTTTTTTATTAGAATCTGTAATTCCATAGTGTAAGTGATTAGTGCCTTTAGCATTACCACTATCTCCAACATATCCTATTACTTGACCTGCTAATATCTCTTGTCCTATTCCTAATATCTTACTAGGATCAGTATTCATATGTGCGTAATAGTGTGAATTGCCTTGAGGATCGGATACTGTTACTGCCCAACCACCTTTATCTCCTGACCATCCTGCTCTAAGAACCTTGCCAGATGTAGTTGAATGTATTTCTGTTCCTCTTTCAGCCATTATGTCAATTCCTTCATGTCTACGAGAACCACCATCTCTAGGTGCTCCAAAGGAATCTTTTAATGCTTTTCCTGGAATTGGATTTGGTAATTTACCATTACTTGTTGAAAAATTAGATGATAAAGTAGACTGACTACCAATTTGATTTTTTAATAATTTTTCTCTTTCTCTTATTTTTTCATTTTCTTCTTCTAATGATTTAAGATATTCTTTTGAACCTATAATCATTTTTTCTCTATCATTGCGAAGTCTATTGAGAGTGTTATTAAGAGAATCTACTGCATTTTTATAGGTTTTTGTTGCATCTGTGAGATTATCTAATGCTTCTTTGTTCTTTTCATTTTCTTTAGTATTAGATTGTGTTAAATCAGGCAAAGAACTATTTAAACTATCATCAATACTTGCTATACTATCATATAATTCTTTTAATTTTTTATCTTCTTCTTTATATTTTTTAGTTAATGCATTTATTTTAGTAGAATTAGGACTTCTTATTTCTGCTAATAGTATACTTAAATCACTAGAATGTGGTGTATCTTTTCCTTGTGATCTATCTAAAGTATTTTGTGTTTGTGCTTCAGATAACCATTTTGGATCTATTTTTGCATTATTTAATGAATATAACGCTGCTATTTCTCCACTAAGAGATTTTATTACTCCTAAACTTGTTTTAACTTGATCTTGTAATTTTATTTTATTATTTATTAATTGTTGTTTTGTGGCACTCTCATTTTCATCTGCTAATTCTTTTTGTTCTTTTGCTTCTTTTTTCATTGCTTCAATAACTTTATTAGATATAATTACTGTATCGCCTTTTACATCTATTAAATGTGGATAACTTTGAGTTAATATTGCAGTTA
>Ga0209728_1000511_pt1 | contig 30881 bp, 41 predicted proteins | sample RifGroD1_FD_183997 | JGI IMG/M metagenome (GOLD analysis project Ga0209728, IMG submission 183997) | Groundwater microbial communities from Rifle, Colorado, USA - Groundwater D1 (SPAdes) (version 2) | ecosystem: Environmental > Aquatic > Deep subsurface > Groundwater | place: Rifle, Colorado... | reverse complement strand
GAGGTTATGGGTAAGTGGGAACTTGCCAAACGCATCCATGTTGCAACCTATCTTTTAGGGATATGTTTTATTGTCGGTTTGATATTGGTATACATAGCGTTCATTTTCGGTGGTTGATAATTATTTGCTTTCTTGCTCAGTGGGCACCGTCAGCGAAAAGTGCGCCTCCTCGTCATTCTCTAACAACTTAAATATAATCTTCGATTTTAGATCAAATTCAATATCACTGATACTTTTACGTATCTTCTCGCAAGAAATTCCCGTAGGTATACTGTACTTGTACAGCCAGTTATTCTCTTGAAGGGATTTAGAAACAAGCTTAGGATAAAGCTTCTCTCTATAATCCTCCCCCCGCTCTTTAGTTTCCACCGACACATCCTGCCGTTTCCACACTAACATAATCCTCTCCGCATAATCCGCTTCGTAACGTCTCATGCGCCCCATTAGAAATCTACCTGTCATAACAATTACCTTCGACGTCATTCCTATAATGTCAGGAGTTGCGCCACCTGTTCCTTTCGCCACTTACTTTACCTCCTCTTAAGTTTAGGCTTGCTGCGAGGGCTTATCATCGCTTAAGTATTGGTATTCAGATTTATCGGTGTACATGCGGTAGTTACTATGTGAAATTTACGCATCTAACTTCCGAATCTTATCAGAAGTCATGAAGGATACAGCAATGTTATGGAGAATAAGCCCTGAACAGGGATAAATGGGTAAAAGTGGACGGAGGGGGTTAAATGAGGAAGGGATTATTAAAGACTGCTCTTATTTCTACGTTAGTCATTTCTACACTCTTGGTGGGGTGTGGCGCAAGAGAGGCAACTTCGACGGCGTTAGCAAAAACACACACCTATGTTGGAAGCTCAAATTCAGACAAATACCACTATCCAAGTTGTACTGCAGCAAAGAAAATCAAAGAAGCTAACCAGTTGTGGTTTTCGGATGTGTCAGAAGCTAAGAGTGTCGGTTATGTGCCTTGTAAGGTGTGTAAGCCACCGAGTAGTTAAAAGTACTCAAAACCTTATTTTTAATGTATTAGTTGACTTAGCTGTAGGTTTATGGAGGGAATGATACTCTTGCTAAAGACGAAAATAATACATATTTTTTTAGTTATCTTACTCCTCTTTAGTCTTGCCTTATCTAGCTTTTGTGTTATAAAAATTCGGAAACTAGAGGGAGTAAACAAGGATTTTGAGAGTAAGATTAAAACCCTTACCAAGGAGGTAAATGCAGTAGATGATGAAAACTCTAGTTTAAAAAGACGCCTTACCAATCTAGGAGATGATTTTGATATGCTAAGAGCTGATTTTGATGACCATCGCCATTACTAGGAAAGAATTAACGCAAATTAGACGTCTAAAGAGGTGTTACTCTGTGAAAAAAAGATCAATATTAATGATTGTCTTAATTATACTGAGTCTCAAATTAACGGGCTGTTCTTCACCTGCAGAAACAACTTCATCAGAAGAAAAGGAAAAGCAAAGAATTGAACAACAGGAAGCAGCCCTAAAAAAATACGCCTTAGATCATGGCACAACTGATGCCGTAGTGATGACATCCTTTGATGATTTTGCCGATAAATTTACTTTTCAATTGCAATCAAAATACCAAGGGAAGAAAATTGTTTTCTACTCAACCGTTATCGATATATACCAAGAAGACGATAAGTCTTATCTAGCGCTTAATCAGTGGCTAGAGAATAATATTTTTACCTTAGAGTGCGATAAAGCCATCATCGATAACCTCTTAAAAAGCAATCTAACGTACGATGATTACGGAAGTGATGAAATAATAGTGATTGCAAATATTGATAGCATCAAGCGTATGAACTATAAGATCAGTGCGAATGGGGATTCACAGTCAGGCTATGATTTATACCTTGAAGGTAATAACCTAACGGAAATAAAAGGAAAGTGCCTGAATGCTGAAATATCGAAAACTAATTAAACCCAAGTTCATCTTCTCGTCCACAAATACTCATGCCTTCAAGTAAAAAATTATTATTAGTTTCTTAAAGGAGGAAATTGGTAATGAGTAAACTTAAAAAGATACTTATTGGGATTGGGGCATTAGCTTTAATCTCGTTAGCCATTGGGTTTACAGTTGTTAATGCTTCAGCCAAGGCCAAGGCATCCGAGCAACTACACCAGCAAGCAATTAAAAGCGCAGCAGATGCAGAGTTGAAGATTAAAAAGGAAAAAGAAGATGCAGTCGCAAAGGCAATTGCTGAAGCTAAGATAAAAGCGGAAGCTGATCTAAATGCTGTGCGTGAAGAGGATGCAAGGATAGCTAAAATTAATGAGACTAAGGCAGTCCAGAACGCTATCGCTAGTCAAAAGAAAACAACTTCAAGCAGCTCAACACCTGTTACTTCCACATCAAGCATGCCTATGCCTATGCCTTCGGCTCCCGTTACCTCTGGAACCGTTGAGAGTGACATTGATGGTACATTCAAAGGATGGACTGGAGACACTATATTTAAGCTCAGAAACGGTCAAATATGGCAACAATCGTCCTATGCTTACATGTATCAATACGCCTATAGTCCCAGTGTAACAATATATCAATCAAGTAATGGCAATTATAAGATGAAGGTTGATGGAGTTAATGAAACTATTAATGTGAAGAGGATAAAATAAAAAAGCCCCCTACCGAAGTAGAGGAAGGGAAAGGTAAGTGGGTATTTCTAATTCACAACTCTTGGAACAAAGGGGGAGCTTATAATGTCTATCGTTAGAAAAGTGGCGACTGGTGGTGCATACACAATTGGAACGGTTATTTACTTAATCCTTGGAATTGCTGGGGCGGCGATCCACCTGTGGACTATTCTAATTGCCCTTGGTTCAAGTGGGTTTATTGCCGCGCTGATTACTTTCGTTGCTCCGGTGGCCTCACAGTTTTACTGGGCTTATTACTCGTTTGAAACAACTCATACAATATTCAATACTTACTTGGTCGCATTGGCTGCATATATAGCCTTATGGATAGTGTTTTTCTTGATAAGTTTTATTGCTGGCGCCCTGTCACCTGATAACTAAAATCAACAATCAAATATTATGGGAGAGGGGGGATAACCCCTCTCTATTTTAATTTAAGCGTACTACCTGATTGCACATAACGAACACCGCGACCATTGAGAATAGCTTTTTTACCTTCCACCCTTGCCTTTTCAATAGCCTGAGCCATTAGGTCAATTTGTTTGTCGGTTTTTATGCTAGGAGATATCTTTCCGAACGCTTTATTGGTATTCTCTCCTACAATTCTTTGCATGGTTGCATACTCCTCCGAACTGAGATCGAACCTCTGACCAGTTACCGTGAAATACTTAGGAATTATTGTTGGTATCTGTTTGGTTTCTCCGGTCTGCTTAAAGGCATTTAAGGCAAGTTCAGCCTCTTTTGATGGAGAATACTTCGACACAAATGCAGGATTCAGGAAAACATTTAATGGATTGTTGCTACCATCCTGATAGGTCTGAGCTTTATTTCCTAGAGCATCGTATGTTGGCTGCAGTCTTTTCTCAATCATAGGTATTTTACCTACAGCAAGGCTAGTAGTTTTTTCTATCCAATTAGGGCTATAGGTGTTGCGCTTCTGATTATCAAGTAGCTGCTTCACTTGATTCAAGAGGGTTGGAACAAAGGAAGCCGGAACACCTTGAAGAACATTAGATAGACCATCGCTTAAATCGCCTCCACCTACTAATGTCTTTATTCCTTGGGTAATTGGTTGATCAGCAAAAGTATCTAATCCAGTTGCAAGGCTCGATGTTAGCGTTCCTATAAAACCTTTTGGGGAAGAACCATTTGCATCAATATCGGCACCCATGGCAATGGGTAATGCTTGAGGCTGGAACCAATCCCAACTAACTAGGGTATCGCCTTTTTGAAGTTCCGATGATGCAGGGTCAAGGCCGTTTAAAACAAATCGTTTCAAGGCAGAAGCATTGACTTTGTATTCACCGAGTCCTACTTGTCGTTCTAGCGCGGCAACATCATAATCAGAATTCCGCTTACTTGATAAGATTCCTACACGATGCAGTAACGCACCTGTCCCAACGAGTGAGCCTGTCCCAACGATAGCCCTAGAGAATGCATCCACAAAGGCACGTTGGTTGAATTCTTTGCCCATTAAAGGCTTTGATGCTTCCATAACAACTTTCACGAATCCAGCAGGGGAGTAGTCTATTCCTCTTGCTAACAAATTCCCAGGGGTCTTAGGATATTTAATCACTAGGTCGCCAAGTCCAAAAGCAAGAGGTTCCCGATGGTTTGCCTTACCCGCCAAATGTATAGGGTCATTAAGCAATTTCTTTAAACTAGAAAAAGCGGTGCTTAAAACATTAGTGTCCTGGAACGTCTTATATAGTCCGTCATGATCGGCAATTTCTTTCATGGCCTCAGTCGGTTCAGGTGCCTTGGCTAACTTCATTTGTCCTCTTAATGAATCATCATAAGCAGCCTTGTAGAAAGCCCTATCTGATGCCCTTAGCTCGATATTCATAGCAGTTTCAAGTTTACCAAGTGGACCGCTCCGAAACGTCTTTGTTGGGCTAAGATCGAATTGAGTTTTAGTACTGGTGGTACTAATTCCTTTCATTGCATCTTCAAGACCTAGCCTAAAACCTTCTCTTCCACCTTTTAGCTGAGTCGAAAGACTAGGCAATGTTCTAGTTCTCTGTTTTGTAATCAAGCTTACGCCCTTATCAATTCCAGCCCCAAGGGTATTGCTTACGTTTTCCATCCCTGCGAATCCAAGGTTCCCGATTATGTTCCTAGCAGCTGTCTTCGGGTTAAGCAGTTGTGCCACTGTTTGTAATGTAGCTATTTTTTGAAGCATTGTTGGTGGAATCTTTGATGCAATAGTATCCAGCATTTGAGCAATAGCAACTTCCTTCTCCCTGCCATCTGCCATTGTCTGAATCCTATTTGATTGCTCGTAAATGCTCTTAGCCGTTGCTTCATCCAGGGAGGGGATACCAAGTTTTTCACCAACTAACGCTTTATACTTTTGTTCTTGGAATCCACCAAAATTGCTCAACTCGATAATCTTTTGAGAGATTTCTTTTTGTTTTGGCGCTAGTCTAGGCTTAAATATTTGGTTTAAAATTTGTTCTTTTTTGGCATTAGTCAATTCGCTCATGCGACCCATAATGTGCTTCTCAAGGATTGCAGCATCCCCACCGGATAAACCTGCTTTTTCAACCAACTGAGTAACTAAATCAGTCTGTACCTTGTTACCTACCGAATAATGTTGTCTAACAATATCCCCAATACTTACGTCCATATCTTTTAATCCTTGACCTACTGAACGGTTTACTTGGGTAAGCTCTGCGTCAATACCCTTTATGCCATTACCCCTAGCAAAATCATCATAGCCCTTTTGGGATTGGTCCCATATCTTGGGTAGGTATGGTTTAATCTCATCGCCGAATTCCTTGAGCATATCTGCCGACCATTTTGAGAATTTTACTGCACCCTTTCCAAGTTTAGCCGTTCCTATAATCGCGTAGTCTGCCAATAGATCAACCGGTAATGAGTTAAGATTTCCTCTTCTGCTCGCTATCCTTTCCCTAGCCGCCGCCTCAATACCGTCCAACTTCTTAATGAGATCATCAGATAAAGCGTGAACAGGTTTACTCACCTTAACGGGCTTATTGGATAGCTTTGGAACTAATCCGGATTCAACTTCTTTTGCAATAGTTTCCAGGGCTTGAACGTTGACCTTGCCCATCGCCTCGGTTAATCCTTTGGTTGAATTATTTAGGTCTGCTGTCTGTTTTAAGGTTTTAGATTTATCTAAGGTATTTGAAGCATATTTTAGTACACCCTCTGGGGATAACCTCCCCCACATAGAAAGAGCTTGAATAGCTTGGCCTTGTGTTTTTGCCTTTGTTGCAGTTTTCTCAATGATACTAATGGCTTGATCGAATTTTTGAGTATTATTGGCCTCCTGAATTAAAAGCTGTGCTACAGCATTTGACTCCGCTGTTGCCGGAGCATCAGACATAACAAGGTGTAAGGCCGCTTCTTTATCGTCTTGGATGAACTTCCTCGCTACTTCCAATGTATCTTTGTTCGTGATATTGCCGTAGTTCATTTCGGTATTCTTTAATCTCTCGGCTAGTTCAGGACTTGTTATATCTCCCTTTGCCACAGTATCAGGGAACGAAAGGCGCTTTATTCCAACCGGCTCAGTAACAGGGATGGGTTTTAATGGTCCATGTAAAGCGCCTTGACTCGTTATTTGCCCATCAGAGGCTTTTGGAATAGGAGTAGGAGAACTTAGTGGTGCGGGTATTGTATTGGGTCTCATTGGTTTAATCGGGCCTTGTGGGATTGCATTAGTAAAATCCAATTTACCGTCTGGGCCTATAAGAATTTTTGCATCAGAAGTAGGCTTGATGGTTGGACTGGTTAATTTACCAGTAGGGTTTTTAAGCGGAGGACTTAATGGCCCTTTTGGTAGCTGGACTAAGCTCTGTTCGGTTATCGAACGAATAGGTGCAGGGCCAGCAGGAGGGATACTGCTTCGATTATCCCATGTTAAAAGTCCAGGTTGTTCGGGAAGAATTCGTTGCGAGGCGAATGGATCAGCAATGGGTTCAGCTCGCTTCATATTCCTCAGTTTTAGTGGAATATTCGGCCTGATCTTTGGTGGAACGTCTAGGGGCAGAGTGCCCGACAACTCTAATTTTCGTGGTGGCTGAATAGGTAATGGTTCGATGGTGGGTTTCGTACCCTCTCTCACCTTCAATGGCGGGATAGCATCAAGTGCTTTCCTCTGCGGCAACTCACGCTTCAACATCTGTAGCGTATTATCTAACGCTAGGTACTCAATGTCTTTATTAGCGATAGCCTGTGCTTCTACTGCGTAATTCCTTATCTTACGATTTGAATCATTTATAGCCACTAACAACTCGTCTGAGTTCATCCCTAACGTGTCAGCGACTTCGTCTAGCGGCCGCCCGGTCCGGTCGTTCCTCACCCAATTTGGTATAACTCTACGTTCTTCAAATATGCCGTCATTAGCCTGCCTTATCCCGCCCATATCCTTAACCTTTTTACGAATCGACTCGACACCAGTTTGAACATCAGCTTGCTTCAAAGATTTAGTAATCTCATTTAATTGCCTTGTCATCTTAGTTGATATTTCAGCTATAGCGTCTTGAGTATCGGTATTCTTCTTGAAGTTTTTCAGTGGGCGACCAAATGTGTCTAAGCCTTGATATTCGCCTGTCTGCCTTCCAATACCCATACTTCTATCAATGCCACCTTGTAAGGTATTACGAGCAACAGGAGTCTCCATAGAGCCTATGGGGAGGTCCTTGAATACATCGTTCAGTTCGGCTTGTCTTGTTTCGTATGTTCGTTGACCTGGCTTAATAGTCTGCTTGAGCTTAAATTTATTCAACGGTCCACCGAACGCACCTTGAGCATCGAGTTGTCTTTGGGCAAGCATTTCAGCATCACTTAATGGTCCCCTTAATGGTGGTCGAAGGCTTATTAGTTGTTCAGTAATCAAAGGCTTTGAGGTATCAGCGAAGATATTTTCATACTGTTGGGCCTGTACATCACGAAGAGTTGGACCACTGTATGCGTTTTGCACATCTTGAAGAGGATTGGATTTCAACTCATCGGGAAGGTTAAGTTTTCTGAACGCCAATGCCTGTTTCAGTGAACCACCTTCACCAATAACATCCCTACCCAACTTAGTCCCTTCACCTATCCCCTTGAACACACCCCTCGCCGCTACTCCACCGAGTAGAACGCCAGGCAATTGCTTCTCTTTATCAAGAAGGTCCTGCCAACTTCCACCTTCTTGAATACTCTGTGTCGGAGCAACGACCGTCCCATAGGCTGTAGCATCCGTCATGCCACCTTTGACAAAGCTAGGAACCTTAGCGAACTTCTCAGCCGTTGAAGCGATGCGAGGGGATAGTCTTGCCAACCCCTTGCCCGCCACACCAATAAGCCCTTCGCCCGCCATCCACAGAGGTATTCTGGTAATTTCTTCGCCCAGCATTGCAGGAACTGAATCTATAGGATTAGCCTTTAACCATTCCTCCTGCTTTTGTTGATTCGCTCGTTGTTCCTTAAAATGCGATTGCAATGGACCTTCTTTGTCAGCAAACGAATTCGCCATGTATCTATCCATTTTTACTGAACCTAATTCATGTAAGCCATGTTCTAACCCTGTTCCTATTTTACTGCCTATGCTTTTAATATCCCCTGCTTTGATTTGGTCCCATGTTGAGGATGTGGGCATTAGCGGGGCTATTGGCAATGGAGTTGTATTATTAATCCTTGAAAGAGGGATGGGGTCTTCCGTGGCTTGTTGCTGAGAAAGCCTTAACTTTGGTAATAAGTCAATGCGCGGTCCCGGCGAAAGCTTAGGTAAAATTGGAGCTAGGGAAAGTTGTTGATTTGGGAAGATGAGGTTTGGATCTTTACCAATAATCTGTTTGTTCTCTTCATAAAGCTTTGGCCATGAGGACGGATCACGATTCACACTCTTTGTGATGTCCCACAGATTATCTCCTGGCTGAACTTTGTAGGAACTCAGAGGTGGCGGTTCGGCGGGAGCAGGTCCATGTAGAATGTCCAGAAGACTTTTTAATGGTATCAGGGGCAAAGGTTTCTTTTTGAGTTTTTCCTCTTCATCTTTTTTAAATAAAAAATCTAAAAATCCCATTTTCAAATCATTCCTTTCGTACATATAAACAGCTCCATGGCACCCACATTTGATGCCTTGGAGCTGAATAACATTAGCGTTCATATTGTAGAAAAATTAATTTATACCCGAAGGTGAGCCATCATCAAGCGTTGTTTTAATTTTCTCTACTATCTCTCGTGGTGCGGAACCACCTTCTTCTAGGGATTGAATTAAGGACAGTATGTGACCTGCCAAACCTTGAAACCCCGAGGCATAAGAGTCAGCATCGAGTTTCAACTCAATCTCGTTCAGTACCAGGATTTCATACAACTCCATCATCAGTTCACGAAATAAAATTTCACGATTAGTACTTAACATATCAACTATCAATCCTCTGTTTTAATTTACAGGTTCTTCCTCTTTTGTGTCGAATTAGTAGTAGTTCACACTTTCAATGTTGATACGAAGGGAGGCGATAATAATGTCAATCTTTAATATTTCGTATGACCTAATAGCTCCAGACAGGAATTATGAGGACCTAATAGCTGAAATCAAGAAACTAGGATCATGGGCTCGTCCGGTTAAGTCCACTTGGCTTGTGGAAACTGAGGTATCATTATCAGATGTCAGGAGCCGCTTAGTGGCAATTATGGATTCTGACGATAAGTTAATCATCACTATTTGCAGTAAGGGATCAACATGGAACAGCCTCCCTCAAGACGTTGTCAAGTGGATCAAGCAGAGATTATAATGTTGATCCACTATCGCTCCTATTAACTTCTAAAAACTTTTCAGCACGTTCTTTTTCGGAGCTGTTCAATTTGGGCAGCTCTATTTCTTTGCCGACCAGTGGCGTATTGCAGAATCGACAAAGACCATTCAGGTTAGAATCGCTTCTTTGTGTTTTGCAATACAGGCATACTGTTACTGAAACCTTAAGACATTCGTTATGGACATGATCAAGATTCTTTGCCATTGTCTGAATCCTCCTCATCTATCAAATTTGCATCAATGCGGATCAATTGGAGGCAGATGGTCATTTCCATTTCAACTTTTCTTTTGCCGATCTCTCTAATTTTTTTAAACGTAACCACAACGCCATCGTTTAAGATAACTGCTCTTGCATCTCCATCTTTCATTTCGGTTAGAAAGTTTTTATCTAGTTTAATCGCTTCCTTTGCCACATCATTTAGCTTAATTTCTTTGATTTTGTTTTTCATATTCGAAACCGCCCTTCACTATCTTCATCATCCATTATCAATACTGTATCAATGCATATAGAACGAAGGTATGAGACACTCATTCCTATTAATCCGCTTTCATCCACTTCGTTTTCTTTGCAAACCACAACAGTCATGCCGTCATTTAAAACAATTGCCTTTTCTTCGCCAAGCCCCATATCTGCAAGGAAATACTTATTCTTTTTGAGAACAGCCTTCATTACTTCAGGCATGGTCATTTCTTCAACGTGGTTCTTTTCCATATAAACACCCGCCTTTCTTAATTTGCAGTGAAATGACTGCAAATAAATAAAGCCCTTAACCCTATTCCTTCAAGGGCTAAGAAGCATTTTTGTCTTCCATCTCTATAACTCTTCTAATTTTATTCGTCGAGAACACCATTCCAAGCTGTATATAGGCATCACGGCGTTTCCAGAATTGAGGCTTAAGGATAGGGTTTTTACTATCCCAAAAATCAAATACCATAGCATCAACCTTGCCCGGACAAGGCCTCATGATGCGCCCTACTTCCTGTGTAACCGCTCCGGCTGCTCTCTTAGGTGTTACGAGAAAGAGTCGATCCAAATGAGTGATATCCAAACCTTCGCGGGCTAATTGTGTTGCAAAGAGTAAATCTATCTCTCTATTTTGTATCCGTTTTATGATGTCATCCCGGGTTTTATGGCTTTGGGAGCCTGTTAGTATCTCCGTTTTTAGTTCAGGTGCCGAAATAGCTATCGCATCTTTCAATATTTTAAGATGCTCTTTACGATCTGATAACACAAGGCTATAGTGCCTTGGGGCTTCCTTGGTTATCACATCCACAAGAAGAGAGTTTCTCTGCTCGTCTCTAATTAATCGGGAAACCACCTTATTGTAATCATCGTCACACCATTTATAGTCAGTTTCAACAGGAATTAGCAAAGGCACAATGGTTGGTAATACTGATTGTTTTATGGTGTGAAGAATTGGACCACCGCAAGCAAATACCATTTGAGTCAGTCCATCTTGCCTATTAGGCGTAGCGCTGGCCCAAAGACGGTGCTTTGCAGGAAACTTTCCGATTGGCTCAAAGAAGGTTTTCGCGGCCATATGGTGTGCTTCATCTATAAATATTGCTCCAAACTTATCTTTGATATTATCAATATTTATAGATGAAAGTGTTTGCACTAGTGCCATAGTTAATCGTTTTCCTATAGTCACTTTTCCATTGGCTATAATACCAATTTCTTCAGGTGCCATACCTTCGAATACTTCACAGGAACGTTTCAGGGTTTGATTAAGTAACTCATAGGAGTGGCATACCCAGAGTGCTGGTTGCCCGATCCGAGCCATTGCTTCAAGCATTATTTGGGTCTTACCACTTCCGCATCCAGAAACAATGCCACCTTGGAACTTTGATAATAATGCTTCTACTGCGGGAGATTGATAATCTCTGAGTTTTATTCTTGACTTAAAATCAACGCTCTCCAGTAATAGCCTATCGTCTTTATAAGGAGCTTTGATATTCTGCTCTTTTAATTTTTGCCACAGTTCGGCACCGTACCCTCGCGGAAGAGCTATATTTTCTCCTTCGAGTTGATAAAACTTTATGAACTCTGACTTTCCTCTCGTCGAATACCCTCGTAAAGAAGCTTGTCTATAATCTGGATTTACCATAGTCAAATCTCTTTTAATACTATCTATTAACCATGGACTAAACTCATTGATTAATATTTTTATATCGTGCGAGATTGTAATAATTGGTTGCAAACGCATCTGTTAACTCTCTTCTTTCTACACCTTGTTTTTTGATCAAGTTAATTTTGCGTAGCGATTGGATAACGCTGCCTTTGATCCATCCGAAATACTTTTTTTATGTTCTTCAGATACGATGTTTTTCGGGCGCTTCTCGCTTTCCTTGATAAGGAATCCTGCTTTTCCATATAGCTTCCAAGCTGTGTTGAAACCATAAATTGTTGGTTTCCGCAGGTAGCCCTGGTAGGTAACAACTTTTATGAATCCAAGTTCTATCAGCTGATCGAGGTCTTTGTAATATGAAGATGGTGTACTGTAAAGTAGGCTCCACTCATCCTTCGGTAACGAGATATTATTTCTTGTATCTGTACCCGTACTATCTCTTTTTGTAAATTTACTTTTGAACCTCAGATAAAGACCCACCTGTCTTAAGGATAATTTTCCCCATGCTTTAGATTGCATCATGTCAAGTGTCACTTTTGTAAAACGGCCTTGTTCGTTACTTCCCTCAAAGTCTTCGTGAGTTTTTCGAGTGCTTTTCTTGCCCATAATTTTGATCCCTCCTACCGCCAGAAATTATCTGGCCTTTTTCTTCGACCTCGCTGCCTCATAAATCTTCCCGGCCACTTCTAAGCGATCATATTCACTTGACTCCATGATCTCCATGAACAACTTTCGTGAAATGTGATAAGCTCTCGCCATGTCGTGAGCTAACCCATGTTTACTAATTTTGTATCTCCTATCGTTTGAATAGACAACCCTGTAGATATGTTCGGAGTCCTGCCCTTGATAAAGCAAAGTAGCCATTGTTTAAACCTCGTTTCATCTCGTACCCGTTTTGATTATGAGACGGCTTTGCTCTCGGTTTGTGTTTCCAGCCACTTAACGAGCCCAGCTTTTGGAATTACGAACTTTCGCCCGATTTGGATTGCGGGAAATGATTGTTGGTGCACAAGTTCATACACTCCGTTCGCGTGAACACCTAAAAACTGTCCCAACTGTTGAACTGACATTACATCCGGTAACTCTGCCAATGTTTTTCTGTTCGCTACTGTTTTCATTCAAGAACCCCCTATTATTATTTTTAGGCATTTAAAAAAGGCACCCCGGCCTATAAGCTCTCTCACCTCCCCTCAAAAATGGCAATAAAAAAAGCCCCAGGAATTTCTCCTGCGCTTTGTAGGGAATTGACAACGTCTGACAATTCTCCACGGTATTAGAATATCAGGTTTTCCGAACTTTGTATACCGTTTTTGTACGGTTTCTATTCTGTTTTTATTCCACTTCAAAAATACCGCAATGACATCTTATCACGTTCAAAGATATACAACAGAGAAAAAGCAGGTACTTTTCAGGTAATATGCAAAGTGTGGACAATCTCACCCAATTTCTAAGGTGACTGTCCACGATTAAAGAATACCATACGATAATGCCTATTTCCAATCATTTCTATAGCGCTTTAATAACAGTTTAGCAGCAGTTTCATTGCACTTTAATTCTGAAAACCTTGGTGCAGGCTGGTTGTAGGAGAGGTACTATTCTACATTAATCTAGCTTCATTGATGGCCCTAGAAATCGTTGTACTCGCATCAAGACAAACTCTGGAACATTCTCCCGTACCCCTGAAATTTCCACTGTCAATTCGTTCACTAGCCAATGCTTCAGCAAGCGATATCCCAATGTTCTCCACGTTACCAATATGGTTTCTAACACTGAGCAAAGTGATGATCAGATATTATATTTAGCGTCCTCAATGCTGTCTAATTGGATTAATAAAAAACTTGAAGGAGTAAAGCCTGTAATGATCCCTACGCTAACTTTTGACTTACAAGGCTCATGGAACGCCCCACACCTTCTATTTGCCATGTATGTAATGCTCTATATGGACCTAACCAAAGGAGTTTCCCTTCGTAAGTGCTATAACAAGCCGTGTAAAGATTTTTTCTCGATCTATGGAAATGATGAACGAAAAATCTTCTGTAGCGAGAGCTGTGCAAGGTCTCAAAAACAACGGGATACCGTCGCCGTAAGAAAGAACAAAACAATAATAAGAGCTGCACACATGACACCCTGTAGCTTAAAGAAAATAACCCACCTTAGCAGATTTAAGCTAGGCGGGTTATTTTTTAGTTTCATACGCATTGGTGTAAGGCGTAGAAGGCTTCTGTAAATTATTTGGCTTATTAGAAATCTAATACTGTCTATATTAGAAATCTAATATAGCGAGGTGTTTTTAATGCGAATTCGGCCTTTGCACCTATTAGAATTCTAATATAGTTCAAAACACCCCTCAGACCACGTTATATTAAGGCCTAAATACACTCAAGCCAGCTATATCAAGGCTTTTAGCACATTTAGGCCAGTTATTTCAAGGCTAAAACACAGTCATTTTGCAAAATCTTTATTTGGGCCAACTATATTAGAATTCTAATACCCTTTATATATATAGCCATGGGTATGTTATAAAAGCGTCTCAGAGTCACGGCCAGAGGCCCAACCAAAAGGGACCAAAACCGATTGAACTTTTTTGCCTTTTTATTTGGGAGGTCAATCCACTTGCAGAAGGATTGCTATATAAAAATCTAAAAAAATATTTTATAAATAATTTTAGGACGTTTCAAAGGCTTTAATTTATTTTTTTTGTAATTTTTTCAAAAGAGAGTGGAATCGCTCTGAGTCTATTGAGGATATCTATTATATAGGCCGGTACCTCTGTGAGTTCCAATCTCGTGCCACTTTCCTAGAGGGGGGGGTGGTCCCAGGGGCACCCACGGATCATTGGGGATGAGGGTAGCAGCTAAGGAAGAAATCGTATAAAAAAACTATTAGAGTTGTTAGGACCAATATTCGTAGGAATCAAGCGCCTTGTCAAAGGGTACTCCCCCCTACCTACTTTTCTAGGATTGTCAGGAGACCAATGGGATCAAGCTCATGGAATCATTGATGGACGCATATCTAAATGTTAAGTAGAGGTGAGAGGAATGATAAGCAATGAACGATTTAACCATATGGGCAGTGGCAGTGTTCGTCGGATTATTAACAAGCAGAATCCTTGAAGCACTTGGAAGGCCTATTCTTGCTAAAGTTGTACTAGTGGCATTAGTCGTTTTATTTGTTGTATATTTTATTGAACCGCTCGTTCCTTTCAAGCCTCTTCTAGGTCTGTTTTAATGTATTATCCCACAATTGCCTGTGCGATGCCTTGTAGGACGTTTGGTGACCTATGGCAAGGTTGTAGAGTATTTATTAATTGCAAAATATATATGTAGACTACCCTTTTTATTGTAATGGGGTAACCTACTTTGTGTAGTGGGGGGTCTCATTCAAAATGCCTAGTCTTTGGGTATCATAGATTTCCAAATTGATTACGCAGTATGTCAGCTAATTCCTCGGAAGATTTATGTATGCGAATCATCAAATGTTTACTGAGTTCTTCAGCCATCTCATCACGGAATCCTTTACTATATAGATATTGCTTGATTTCATTGTTCATGAGATTGCACCGCCTTAAAGTTTATGAAATATAGTTTGGAGGTTGTTTAGAGTAATATACATACAGACATGGGGTTTAGCGGTCTGCCATTTCGTTGGTATGGGGTACCTCGGTTTTCAGTACTTCACGGTCCCAACATCCTATGCGTCACCAGATCAGCAGGGCAACCCGGCAACCTCAATCAACCCCACCACCCCCCACTAGATCGGCAAACCACGGAGCGCAGCCGGAGAAGCCAGAGAAGAGAAGGATGGCAGCACAAGAAGATAGGCAGACCACCCACCCTATCTAGTACAGACAGAAAGGATATCCGAAAACTCCCGATACCGCAGATGTGAAATGCTCGCGTTTGAATCGCTACCTTTGCCAGGCAAAAAAGGGACCTCCCATATTCTTTATGAGAGATCACCGTTTTCTTCACCTACTAATTTGTAGAACGTATTCCTTTTGAGCCTCAGCATCTCCATTGCCTTGGTAGCTGTCAACTCTCTTCTCTTCCATTGGGTATATACCTCATTCCAACCTTCAGGCTTCTCTATTTCCTTCCGGCCCTTATAAACTCCTTTGCTTTTAGCTATTGCTATTCCTTCACGTTGCCGCTCAAGCATGTTGGCTCGTTCGAACTCATTAATAGCCCCGATCATAGTAAGCATTAATTTTCCGGTGCTTGTGTTAGTGTCTAGGTTCTCTTTTAAAGACTTCAGCTTAACTCCTCTTTCATCCAGTTTCTTCACTATGTCTAGGAGGTCCTGCGTGCTCCTGGCTAACCGGGAAAAGTCTTTAATATATATCGTGTCACCTTCTCTGGCGAAGTCCAGCATTTCAATTAGTTTTGGTCTATTAGAATCTTTGGCACTTATTTTCTCAATGAAGTATTTCTCGATGTCCTCCTTCTCCATCGCCTTTGTCTGTCTTTCTTCGTTTTGATCAATACTTGAAACCCGAATGTAAGCTATGTTCATAATATAATCCTCCCTCATCTCTGCTGTTGGTTGAATTATATCATAAGTGTTTGTTTAGGGTCAATAACCTTGACAGACAATTGTTTATTTATTATAAAACAATTTCAGACAAACACTAATTAACCTTTTTTAAGATTGTTGATGTTGTTGTTTTAGACCATGCCCAAGTAAACAAACAAAAAAAGCCTTATTGAAAAAGGGTTATTCAAATTAACGGCTCTGCCACAATTGACAACGATCTGGATGTATAATAATGGATGATTGTAAAAAACGAGGGTGATAGAGGAGGATGAGTAAATTTGGATAAAACAAAAGCTATTCTTGCTACTTTTGTCATAACGCTTGCGCTTAGTGGTTGGTTAGCAAATTCAAGCATACAGAGTCACCTAAAGACTATCGGTCTTTTGCGAAGCTCTATTATCGAAGCAAGACATTTGCTAGAGTCGCCCAATAAAGCAGATATTGAGTATGCTAGGGTAATTCTAGAAAACGCTCAAAATAGCCTAGAAAGAAATGGAGATGAAGACATAGTGGAAGTAAAAAAGACAAAGACAAATGGAACCAACTGGCTTAAATAAAAAACAATTGCCTAAAATAGTAGTAGTGGGAACGATCAGTTGATATCCTGGTCTATCTCTACTGCTTCTTTTTTTGCCCATTTCACCCTAGTGACCATGTATTATGGTCTTTTCATGGTCGCGTCATGAAATAACAAGTAAAAAAAGAAGACCGGTCTAGAATTCAGACTGGTCCATAGTCCCCGGGGGTACAGCTCTTGGTATTTTTCACGCTAGAATTAATTCCACATAGAGAAAACAGGAGATCACCTTATGGCCTCTCCCTTTCTACTTCTATTTATTTAATAGCCAATTCTTTTCGGCAGTGCTCTTCTTTTACGAGATGCTCTTTCCAATCTTTAAAGCTGAGAAAAGCAATTCTCCTGCCTTTCTTGATTTGGTATTTATATTGCTTGACTGTAGGTGGTTCATCGAGAAAGTCCCACTTTTTTTCTCCCTTATCATCTATGGAATAATAAATGCCACTTGTCTTATCTACCCAATCGAAACAACTTACGAAATCGCTAGGTTCATACTCATATTTATACCCCATTTTAACGATCCAATAGTAATTACTTCCTGCACCATTATTAAACAAGTTCATTACGAACTTCTGCTTATCATCACACGAGGAAATAAACTTGTCCCAAAAACCTACCATATCCTCATTAAGAGTGGCATGGGAAAAACTATAACTCTTTCTCCCTAATATGTATTTAGAATTCCCTTCCTCCCCCCAGGTATCCACTGGGGTAGGATATGCAAATTTCTCTATGATATCCCACTGCTCCGGCGTAAACCGATCTCGGTCACATTTATCTAATAAATACCTATCATTTACAAATTGATGCTTTAAAGAGTGGTCTTGGATTTCCAGTAAATGCTCATTATCAGATAAGCAATTACTATCAACCTCGTTACCTTCCTCATCGCATTCTACCAAAATCAGCTTACGTGTGTTCATTTTAAAATCACCCATAATCTTTCTATAATAAATATTTGGTGAATAACTCCACTCGCTAATATTATAGTAGTATACCGGTTCATCATCAACATTGGAGACCTCTATTCCATGTTTTTGCCTCAAATAGTGGAGTAGTGGAGTGAGTGGAGTAAAATCCCCTTTTTTCTCATGAAGAATAATACTATCTAAAAATACCCGTTTTCAACTTCATTTACTCCACTATTCAATTAAACCGAAAACACTAAAAACCCTGTAACCCTTGGTACATACGGATTTAAGCTTATAAACTGACCTAAAGTGGTAGTGGAGTAATTATGCAAACATAAAGTTACTCCACTATTAAACACGGTAAAACTGGGCGTAGTTACGGTAACGAGCAATGATTTCACAACGGAAACATAAAGTTACTCCACTATTTTTACTAAAAAGGCTGCAATATGACGGCTAATATGGATGACCACTTGGGTAACATGGTCACGGAATACTTCGATATTAAATCGAGATATTCCCTCATCAAAACTGTGGGCGTAGTTCCTTAAAAATAAAGAAGTCCCGCTCCAATAGCTGGAACGAGACTCTTCTTAAAACTTGTATGGCAGACTCTATATCCTTACCCCCTGTGGGTGCAGCTCTTTGGCTTACTTAACTCTTGCAAAAGTGTTTCGTAGTTTACTTTGTAATGCGTAGTAGTGTTTCCTTGACCATTCTTTTTAACCTTATATTCTAGTATTTCTAAGTTGTGGAAGTAATATCTTGCTTTTTCCACTACAGCCCTATTGATGTCCAAATCCTCCCAGTCTTCGAAAGTAATCGATACCCATTCTTCCTCAGGACTTTCTGCCATCGATACAATCAAGTAAGAAAGAAATAGAGCATTATCAAACGAGTTATTGACGAAGGGCGTTAAATTACCGGCTATCGCCGCTGCTGTGCGTTTACCAAATGTGTCTTTTAAAAAATCAACTGTTTGTTGTAGTTCTGTAATCTTCAAAACCTCCCTTCACGTCTATCCTTATGATTATAAGTAAAAGGTCGCATACTTCTCTTATTTTTGGTTCCTTACCTTCAAACTGGCTTGATGTCAAAAATTCTTCCATTCATCATATATTAATCTAAATCAATAAAAAAGTCCCGCTCCACCAAATAGCAGAACGAGACTCTTTAGGTTCGATTTAATAACGAAGCTTTAATAATTAGATATCCACTACCTCCCCAGTGATCTGACCCTTTTCCATGATATCAAGCATTAGCTGAAGTTCTTCCGAAGATAGGCGAGATAAGTCCATTCTGTTTGATACTTCTATGGGTCCACCATTTAGGCCAGTATGCTCTATTCGTTCCGTAAACATCCCCAGGTGCTTACCGATCATATCAAGTGCGCCTTTCTTGTCGTACAGCTTAAACTTGAACGTTCCGTCCTTACCTATAGAAACCTCTTGGATCAAAGTCCCATCAACTTCATCACTTGATTTTGCGTCAACTACTTGCTTGTATACGTAGACAGGCCGACCTTCTTCATCATAGCTATCTACAACCTTCTCTGTTCCAAATTTAAGGAAATCCTTAATATCAGCAAATGCAATCTTGGCATACTCAGCCAAAACCTTATCAACAGTTGCCATGTTTCTTAGTTTGTACTCATTCTTAAGATCATTGATTCTTGATACAACCTTGACGTTAGCCGCTAACTCACATGCTTTCTCGTCACAGCTCTTATCTGTCATATTTCCACAGTCATAAGACTGTTTATATGCTTCTCTTTGGGTTAATCCGGCAAATAAACCCTGAGCATATTTCTCTTGTTTTATTGTTAATTCATTTCCCATAATAACCCCTCCCTACTTCTTTTCTTGAGTTGTTTGCTTCATCTCCAATGCGTGAATACGTTCTGTCAACTCTTGGTTCTTTGCTACGATTGCCTCATTCTTTTCTTGGTTACGATCGCTCTTCTGGGCTAAAGAATCTAATTTAGCAGTATACTCTTCTTTTGTTTTATTGACGGCTTCTAAAACTCGTCTATCTGCCTCTGTGCTGGCCTTTTCAATCTCTAGTTGGTGAATATGCTTGAGCTGATCAATGTCTTTCTTAGCACTTTCTTGAACCTGCTGTACTGCCTTTTCCCTTTCCTGAGAAATATCAGATACGCGCAACTGTGATGAATCAAGAAGTTCCTTGTATTTAGATAGCTCGGACTGTAGTCCATCGGTTTTGTGTTCGAGAGAGGTCTTATCTTGATTTAATTGTTCAACCCGTCCCATAAACTCTGGCAGGGCAGTTACCTGGGCTTCTAGTTCCTCTGTTTTCTTAGTCAGCACGTCAATAGTGATCCGGTCAGACCTTCCTCTATCCGTTAAGTCAACGATGAGTTCATTAGACTTTTTCATTTGCTCAATTATTTCTACTTGCTCAACTCTAGCCACATCCCGTTCTTGGATGGCTAGAATCTTTTCTAGCTGCAATCCATCAGAAATCTGCTTATGAAGTGAGTTCTCTTGATCGATCCGGGCAGTGTAGTCCTGCTTTACGTCTTGATTTTTCTGCACTAAGTTCATGAACAGGTTTTCAGCCCTGCTCAGATGATACCGGACCTGCTGAACATCTTCTGTTTGCGCAACGTCTGTTCCCTGCATTGCGGTGAGTTTGTAGCTTGTTACCATGGCCTCAAAGAGTTCCTTCGATGGTAAACCAGTTAAACGGAGTAGTTCGGTTAGCTCCTCCTTAACCACGGCTGTTGTTTTCACGGAATAAGTGTCTTGCTGACTACTTTGCTTAACTTGCTCACTCATTTTTAGCTCTCCCCCTCAAATTTATGGTAAACCAAGAACCCGCCTATAATGCACAGTAAACTACGGTATACTAGTTTACTGTTAGTATACCATAGTTAAAAACCTTTTATAACTGGGTACTTCCTAATTTTAGCCAAAAAGATGAATTTAGTTATTACCAAACCTTTCTAAATCTCATTTTATATTAGTTTCGCCAATGTGGCTTTTACGAGCCTTTCAATTTCGAATTGCTTGACCAATATGTTTCTTATATCCTCTGCATTAACATTGCGGCTCTCGTTTGCCCTCTTTGCAAGTTGGTTGATATTGCTGCCGATCTTCCCAAGCTCGGCGGTCAATGCTTTTAGTTCGCTAAAATCTTTTTTTATAACATATCCATCAATCAACATTTTCCTTGCGTAGGCTCCAAAGTTTTCCGTACCCAATTGCAGCATTTTTGTCTGTATTATTTCTTTTTCTTCTGGCGTAACATCAACCACCATTCGCACCGTTCTTGTTCTCACTGCCACGGTTCTTGCCCACCTATCTGCTATGTAAACTTTCAACGCTTTTTCGATTCATTAAAGGGGTTTGGGGCGAAGCACCAAGAAGCAAAAGGATGAAGATAGACAACAGGCTATTTTTCAACCTTTTGGGCGAGTGTGTACACACTTGCAATGCTTGCTACCGACTAAGAGACCCTATATTGATTTGAAAATAAATAGATATTTTAGTCTAAAGTTCGTTGTCAAAACCTTTTAATTTACGTTATTCGTTGCGCTTTAGCACTGTTAGAATAACCTCTGCTTTACTTTCTGTTCTCAGAGTTGATTGTTTAAGCTATTTACCTTACGTCCGTGAAGCAGCCTAACTAATAGGCATCGTTCGTTCTCCCTTGGCAAACGCCGAGCCTCTCCGGTCCTCGTTTCTATGGAATTAATTTTCTCAACTAAAGACTAATCTTAACTGCACTGCTTTTTTTGTAATTTCTTCTTTAATCTGTTTTCTTCATTTCATTCATTTTCTTAACATGAACGAAGTGAATTTTATATCACGCTTGACGCTTTCTATAAATTTCGTGAAATTTTGCACACGTCATTCGTGACGTATAAGTGCGCTCTTCACTACTTTCAAAGATATTTTATTTCCGAAAATGCCCAAAATAATAATTTCTACTTTTACGTTACGCCCAAATCAGCAGGGCTGGTTATTGCTCTTAGCTAACACTATTTCACCCTCTTGGCGTGAAATAATCACAGGAGACGCGTCAGGCTTGTCCGTGTTGAGTTAATCGTTTAAAACCCTTAGTTCATATTCAAGCGTATATTTTAAAGGCTCATGTGGTCTTATGACGCAGTTTATTCTTGACATTATTTTTAATCCCCTTGTGATCTACTCTTTGTATGCGCTGGAAATAAAGTTCATCACGCGCCTTTAATTCCCTGAGCTTATGAACGGGCCAATTACTTATTCCTGCCGTTGCCATGCACATTGTAATTTACTTCAGTGAGCATCGAGATGTTTTCATCGGATACGGAGTTGTAGAGAATTACCTGAGTGTAGGCCTTCGGACTTCTGATGCCTTTCTCTCTGGAGTACTCGTCTATCTTTTTGTAAGTGTGCTCGATGCAGTATGGGGTAAGCTCTCTTAAGGTTTCTCGAACAAGTGCTTGTGGAATCGTAGAACCTCCGACCTTTAATTCATCAATGAAAAATAAATCTCTGATGTATCCACGTAAACTCTTCAGGAAAACAACACTGACTACATTTGGATCCTTTAGGTATTCGTCATCCAGTACCTCCTGAATTTTTTTAAGATCCTCAATATCTTTAAGTTCGTCTGTTCGTCTGTCATCTTTAGACTGACTGATTGACTGACTACTGATAATTGGGGTAATACTCTCTGTGGGTAACGGAGAAGAAGTACCTTCGGTACTAGACGTAATCTCTGTACTAGGTAATCTATGTAATGTATCACTTTCAAAAGTGACATGGATATCACTTTCAGATGGTATATCACTTTCAAAAGTGATATAGGCGGGATCACTATATTCTTTGCACATGCAGGATATTTTTCGGATGTTTTCTAAGACAGGTTCGAGGAAAGTTATATTTGGTAAATTAGTTTTTTTACCCTTCACAATTGCAGGGACGGTTCTATTCTCTACCGTAATTAGCCCACGATCTCGTAAAAAATAACATGCATTCTGTGCTGTACGTTTGGACACCCCAAACCTGGACCCTAGTGAATCGTAAGTTTTTTGCAATTTGTCAGCATGAAATTTTTTCTTCATTTCTATAATTTTACCTGAGGCTTCATCTTTAATTACAGTCGGTCTATACCAGTAAAAAACTTCAGATAAAATAAGAATTGCAATCATATTGGGTACTCCGTTATCAAATCGTAAGTGCTGAAACCATCCATCATCAATTAATGTCCCATGTAATTCAATTTCCCCTACTTCTTGTACTATCTTCGGTAAATTATTTTTAATAATTGTTGCCATAATAAAAAAATTCCCTCTTTCCAACATTTTGACAACAGCAATGCTAGACAGAGTGAACTAATTTTGTTAAAATCAATAGCATAGCTAAAGAAGTTTTAACAAAAGAATCATCTATCTGGACCTCCTTAATGCGTTAGGCGACCAAACTTCGCGCATCATGGAGGTTTTGCTATGTCATTTTTTAATTTATTAAACTTTGCACTAATGGATTGACGTTCATTGGTGCTTTTTAATTTCGTTCTAACTTAATATGATTCGACCCTAAAGTGGTTTTTCCTGCAAATACCACTTTGTGAAAGAATATTTATTAGGTCAGAAACATCTTAGCAATAGGATCGGGACCTAGCTCTATTTCAACTAAAGACTCGAGCATTTCTTTTTGATAATTGAGGAGGTCATTACTCCTGGCACCGATCTTGTAGCGAGTTGCAATGGTTTCGGCAACTCGCTTTGCTTTCTCTCTGCTTGTTGTAAGCCATTGATCTGCGATGTTGGTTAGAGTCATACCATCATAGAGATAAAGCTCGACTCCATGATCATAACAGGCATCGTCTATGGCGTCGATCTCTTCTACTGGGACCATACCAGTTAGCATTATTGCCGACTGCCGATCCAAGCAACTAGCAAAGGCTTTAGCTCGTCCCATTGTGGATACCCAATCTTCGATATTTCCTGTCTCTATGACTTCATCCTCAGTTACGATATCCGCGATCCCAGCTTTGCAATGAACATGAATTGTGGCGCCAAAGTCTTTGGCTATACCTCTGAGGGTAATCTCGTCAAAGCAACTCATTAAACTATCATCACTCCAACTTGTTTTTACTCAAAATAATCTTTGAGCATGATTCTAACAAATGATGCTACAGCCTCTGATCTATCAATGTCAGTATCCTTCTTGAACTGAGTGAGGACTTCATCCACATCCCTTGGCAAGTGAAGGCCCACGAACACCTTGTCCTCCTTCCGCTTCTTCTTACTAGCAATGAGGGCAGCTAGTGGTGATTCCAATTCAGGTTGACTATCCTTCTGCTTATCATTCTTACTAGTTTGTTTTCCAGTTCTTTTACTAGATGTCTCTCTAGTTTTCTTTTTAGATAGCTCACTAGTTGAATGATTAGCTAAAGGGATATCTAACTGGTTATCTATCTTGTTATCTGATGGAGTATCTGGAATGTTATCTAATGAGATATCTAGTTTGTTATTTACCGGGATATCTTGATTACTTTCATTACCAGCCTTAATGTCATCTCCTTGGATTCCCTCCACTACGGCTGGCTTAATCAAGGCATTGAAATTCAATTCTTCCGCTCTAGCCAACTCCGAAAACCTCCTTAACAAATGCTTTGTATGCCTGTATCACTGGGTCATCCTTATATATTTCAGCGGCAATTTTCCCTTTAGTAGGAGCAAGACCAAATTTAGTTGCTCTAGAAATAACTGATGTAAGCACTTTATATTCTGAATTCTGATAAGCATTCTTAACATTTTCCAACACACTGACATTTAAATTTAATCTGCCATCAAACATAGTTGGTAAAATTCCAAGCACTTTGATCTTATGGTTAAACGTCGGAATAATAAAATTATTAATGCTGCTGATCAGATTTCTCAGTCCGCTCAAAGCAAAGAATTCAGTTTGCATCGGAATTATGATTCCATCGGAAGCTAATAACCCATTTGTAGTCAGTACTCCTAATGACGGAGGAAGGTCGATCAATATGTAATCATACTGATCTCGGACTGAATCAATAATCTCTTTCAATACAGTCCAGGGATTAGGGAATCGCCCTGGCTTAGTAATCAGAAGCAACTCAAATCGAGCTAACCAGTCATTAGCGGGATAGATGTCTACCCCAGATTTATTTATACGAATTTTTTTAAGCTCACAATCCCCCATGATAACATCGAGGATCGTCAGTGGAAGAGTATCCGGGTCTATGCCAAACGCCAAAGCTAAATTTCCCTGTGGATCAAAGTCAAAAACGGCAGTCCTCTTTTTTGCTTCGGCTAGTATGTAGGCTGTATTTGCCACCGTTGTTGTCTTACCGGTACCTCCCTTTTGTAAAACGAAAGCCACTACTTGAGCCATCCCAGTGCACCCCCCATTAGATATCCTTACTAGTATCATGCAAGATAAATAGATGGTGTCCATTCATCAAAATTGATAGGTATTAAATAAACTAGATAGTTATCTTTTAAAATATCTATCTTGATAACCATCTAAATATCTTTATAGATATCTATTTATCGAATTCCTATATCATCCTAATTGCTTCTTTCTAGCAATGGCTTGTCCCATTTATTATCCCTTTAAGGGTAGTGCTTACGGCGCTACCCTTTTTCTCTATAGCAACTCGATCAACTCATCTATTGTAAGCTCAGCTTGCTCCAAGATGCTCTTTAATGTCTTTAGGTCGACGATTATCCCAGAATGGACTGGCACGCATACCAGGCTTCCACCGGGACGTCGAAAGTAATGGTGGCTTCCTCTTATGTGTGAAACTCTAAAGTCTGCTCGCTTAAGGGCGGCCGCAACATCTTTACCTTCAACTCTTGGCATTCTGGTCATAATTAGTAACTCACCCGCACTTCATCCATTTCCACAATAGTAGAGGATGGAATGGGCAATCCTTCAATTACTAATGCTTCCAAAAAACCCTCTATTGCCTCCTGAACATGTTCAAGCGCCTCTTTACGATTACGGCCTTGAGTAACACAACCTGGAAGTTCAGGAACAGTGACAGTAAAGCCTCCGCTTTCGTTTTTCTCAAGGATTACCTTAAATATTCTTTGCATAATTAAAACCTCCATTACTCTTTATTTTCGTCCGGGATATGCTCGATCAAATCATTTGGTTGGCAGTCTAGAGCGACACAAAGCTTATCAAGGACAGACCAGGTAATTCCCTTAGCCTCTTCATGATATAAGCTGGTAATTGTATTTCTCGCCACCCCAGCACTCTTAGAAAATTCGCTTATGTTAATTCGTCGTTCTCCTAGTGTCCGACTCAGGTTGCATTTTATAGCCATTGTAATCACTCCTTTGATCATATTGTAACATGGTTACTTAAAAATGCGCAATACATAGGGCATATTGCATTTGACACATATGCTCAACAGTGTTATCATATTGCTAATAACATTATTCAATTTGCCCAGTATATATTACAAAATAATTAAGGAGGCTTCGAAAAAATTAAAAGAGAGACCGTTCCCCTGCCCGGAGTATCGGCCTCTAATCAAAAGCAACCCTTGAAGGCCACTGGTAATTCGTTATTACATATATGTCTTCACAAACAAACGAAAAATGAAGGAGGAATAAGTATGAAACTTAGTGAATTTGCAATTGAGTTTTTAACGGAAACCATTCCGCATTACGCATCAAACCCCGGTTGGAGAAGTATCTTTGAGGGCTTAGCAAATCTTAGCCAAGAAGAAAGAACTGGGATGTTGCAGCGACTAGACACGGTAAACGGATCACAACTACTGGGACTCGAAAACGATGAACAGTTTTCTACGGCCTTGGCGTTTATACGTCTTAGTTTAGAGGAGCCACTTAACCCGCGCATGTTGGTCAAAATGATCGATTACGAAAACCATAGAGTTCAGAAAATAAGCTAACAGGAGGGAGAAGAGATGGAGAAGGAACTGATAAAAGAGTTCAAGCGATTGACAGGCTATAACGGGGGAGATGTGGCTGAAAAGTACGGAGTAAGTCGGCAGTTTATTCATCAAGCATTTAACAACCACACATTGACTCATAGGGCTAGTTCGGCTTTCTATCTTAGCTTGATGATCGGCGAAAAGATTTCATTGCTAAAAAAACAGATACGAGACTTGGAGGGTTTACGGCTCAGTATAGAAGGAAGCGTTAAAAAAGGCGAACAGGGATGCTTCAGCAACTAGAGAATAACACCATACCGTCAGGATTAGTTTCAGAAGAGCAACTTTCCATAGGATTGGCGTTTCTCCGGCTGAAGACCCTGCTGCACCGCGAATGATGGTAAGAAGGATAAACCATGTGAACGGGAGGGAATAGCGTGAAAGTCATCGTCAGTGATTTAAGGGATACCGGAGCGCGTTGGTTATTCCTCGGAGACAAAGTGCTTGTTGATGAAAATTATTTATAGAGGCCTTCATAAAAGAACATCCGAAAATCGTTCTTAAGAAAGGGGTAACACCATGCGAAAGGCTAAAGTTTTAACACCTGAAGAGATTGAGGCTAAGCGAGTTAAGTCCGTAGCGCAACACAAAGAATGGCGCAGGAATAATCCAGAGAAGCAACAGGCCATCATGGAAAGGTTTTGGAAGAAGAAGGTTGCGGCTTTCAATAAGGGTTATTAATACCCATCCCGCCAAAAAGGTAAAAAGAGCTTTTTCTGTATATTGCAGTGCTAAATATGTGGGTTCTATGCACAAATCGTCCAAAAATTCAATAGCAGAGTCAGCGCTTGAATAACTGTCTTATGGCTGTTTTTACACGAATCGTTGCCGTACCCCTAATTTACATTTCGCGGTTTTAGTCAAACTTGCCCGACATCCCATTAACGAGTGGTTCCCGTTTGTGGTTAGTGTTATCGGATAAGGCAGGGATTTCTTTTTTGACTGTGGAATATCTCTTCTGGGTGATGAATATGGATAAAGGTTCTGGTAATAAAAAACCGAAGGTGGTTAACAATTTAAAACACTACCGTGAAATGATAGGGATAAAGCAACAGGAAATGGAATGGCGATGTGAATTATCAAAAGGTAGTTTTACAGATTATGAAGCTGGTAAAAATGAACCAAAAATTAGATTAGCCCAAAGACTTGCTTACGAGCTCAATAAGGCAGCTAAGGAGAAAGAAACTAATTTAGAACGCCTCATCACTACAGATGATCTATATCCCCCTGAATTCAAATAAATAGTGACAGCAGACACTTCCTAAAATAAGGAAGTGTTTTTTTATTTTCCTTATAGAATATTTCGGGAAATTTCCCGTATTTATTAACACACGGTAACACTCCATCACACAGAAAAGCATGCGCTAGGAGCCACTAGGAGTGTCTGTGAGCTTCGTAAACTCACTCATGGTAGAGAAATACATCTTACCGATCAAAACGGCCTAATTGGAGCTTAATTTAATTGACAGAAGGAGAGGTGACATCTTGCGGAAATACAGGTCTTTTCGAGATGATGAACAGATCGGCGAACAATTAGATGCTGTACCTAAGAACGAGCGATCAACCATTATCAGAATGGCACTCAGACAGTATTTCGGGATAACTAGTAAGCCATCGGAACCCAGTAAGCTAGTGGGGCCCATAGCCTCGGATGCGGCGCGGTTAGTAGCAAAGGAGTTAATGCAGAATCTCAGGGAAAGGAGTGAACGTTAGGTCATGAAGGAAAAGACATCCGGTGGAGCAGTAAAGCCCGATATTATTGGACTAACTGCAAGCATTATAGTTTGGGGGATCAAGCAATTCAAAAGGGACAGCATTAGGGACGTTATTAAGGGAACCCATTTGAGGAACAAGGAAGGTGTAGAACCGTATTTACTCAAGGAACATAAGACGGACACCGGAAAGGATTATGTCTTTGCTCTGTCTCCTGGCTTGACCAAGGATGACTTTGAAAAGAATCGGGGAGCGTTCGAAACCTATACTAATTCAACTGTGGAGATCGAGGCCACTGGAAGGAAGTTGATCCTTAAGACACATAATAGCGAATTCTCCACAATGTTTAAGTTCAGCTTTGATCCTTCACTATACCCTAAAATGTTCGCTCCATTCCCTGCAGGAAAGACCCCAGATGGGGAAACAATCGTCGAGGATTTATATTCCTTGCCTCACATGATGGTTGGCGGCCAAACAGGATTCGGTAAAACATCTTTCCTCCTTGTGGTCATGGTCGCGGCGCTACTCAAAGGGGTTAAGGTATCTGTCATCGATCGTAAGGGTGTTGATTTTCCTCGGTTCAAACCTTGGGTTAACCTTGCGTTGACGGATGCGGAGACAGAGGTATTGCTGCAGAAGCACATTCAGGAAATGCACCGGCGACAGAGGATTTTAAGAGAGGCAGAATGTCAGAACTTCGCTGAATATTGCGAGGAACACGACGATCTCCCTTATCTAGTCCTATTCATAGACGAACTAACACAGATCAGGAATAAGGCTTGCTTTGAGGCCATTGGGGACATGAGCGTTTTGTCCAGAGTATCCGGAATCAGCATGATATTAGCAACACAGAAACCCGGTTCAAAGATATGGGACGGCTTTACTGATGTACGCAGCCAACTAGCAGGGGCTATGTGCTTTCATGTAAGAGATCAAACGGATAGTCAGGTTGTGCTAGGTTCAGGCAACACAAGAGGCGCAGAGCTACCAAAGATCAAGGGTAGGGCCATATGGAATAATGACAATGACGTAATGGTCCAAGCAATGTATTTGAGTGCAAAGGAGGCTTATTCTATCCTCAGTGAGAGCGTGGCGAAGGGGGCGTATGTATTTGAGCAATGTACTGAGCAATGTGAGGAAAGGATCGATACGTGATAAATCAATTCTGGAGACTATCGAGATATGTGGAGTAATGGACACTGATCAACTTACGGAGTTATTTTTTAAGTTTCCAACCGGGAAACGCAAGTGTCAGGCTCGTATGAAGTCTCTTTATGACAGAAAGCTAGTCAAGAAAACACGCTTATCGCTAGATAGTTCGACCGTTTATTATCAAGGCAAGTTTCCAGGGCAAATAGAGCATTCTCTTGCTGTGTCGTGGGTCTATGTATGGTTGATGCGTAAACAAGGCGAAACGATCCTTACATGGGAAACGGAGGAGCTAAAAGAGTTTGGTTTACGTGTGGACGCTCTGTGTTCTACCAGAATCCCCATGACAGGAGAAATAAGGTGGTACTGTATTGAGCTTGATCGCGGAGCTGTTAGCCGTCATAAATTTTTGAAGGTGAACTATTACGATGATTTATATCTAAAGGAAGGATTTACGGGGTCTAAATTAATGAAAAGACTCGATAATCCTCTACGATTCCCCAAGGTAATTATTGTGACTGATTCAGTAAAGCATGGGCAGAAAATACGAAGTCTTGTTGCAGAATCAAAGACTAAAGTGAAATATGAAGTCTACTTACTAAGTGCAATCAAGGAGGGATTAGAATGATTCCAGCAATTCCCCCAGTAATTAAAATTATGACGGTAGTCCTTGCGGGATCGATCGTTCTTTCTCCAGTTCCAACGGCTGAGCCAATACAGGCAGGGGTAATTAGTAAGATAACTAATAAAATTGTTAACTCAACAACCAAGACGATTATTGATAATGCAAAAGAGAAGCAGAAGAAAATTGACAATCCAAACTATATACCGAAAAGGAAACTGCCCATAATTGCAGGATACAAACCCGGGAAAAGTCCATTACCAAAAAGCGTAACTCCTGCCCAAACTTATAAAAACATTTGGGCATCTCTGAAGAACAATTTAGGATTAAAGTAAGATAATTAAAAAATTCACAAAGGGTCGGCAACGCTGGCCTCCAACTCTTTCTTTCCATCCCTCCTCCTACTTCTCTTTTATCTCATTCTCTCCTTGTCCACCCTACTCTCATAAGGCTTATAACGTATATGGTTGGACGTTAGAAAGTGTTACGTACCGCTTAATTAGTGTTCATATTAACGTTTGACTTTACATTGAACACTGAAGGTTATTTGGAAATAATAAAAGGGAGGCCGTTAAGCCTCCTTTGTACATCTTTTCATGCAAATGTTGAATATATCTCTAGTGAAAAGAAGGAGGTATCTTCGATGTCATCGATTATAACAATTATTTCATCGTCGCCATTGCTAATAGGAATTTTCACGTTCTTGACGATAATTATTATTGGCAGCTTAGCTTCAAAAGTTGCAGAGGTTATGGGTAAGTGGGAACTTGCCAAACGCATCCATGTTGCAACCTATCTTTTAGGGATATGTTTTATTGTCGGTTTGATATTGGTATACATAGCGTTCATTTTCGGTGGTTGATAATTATTTG
>Ga0209728_1000509_pt1 | contig 30935 bp, 43 predicted proteins | sample RifGroD1_FD_183997 | JGI IMG/M metagenome (GOLD analysis project Ga0209728, IMG submission 183997) | Groundwater microbial communities from Rifle, Colorado, USA - Groundwater D1 (SPAdes) (version 2) | ecosystem: Environmental > Aquatic > Deep subsurface > Groundwater | place: Rifle, Colorado... | reverse complement strand
ATGGTGTAGAAATAGCGTTGCCCAATATTAATACGGCAGATTTTGGATTTAAGGCAGATGTGGAAAATAATAGGATTGTATATGGATTAAAAGGCATAAATGGCATAGGGGATGACATTGTAAGAGCAATTGTTTTAAATCGACCATATTCTTCATTACAACAATTTATAAATAAAATGATTATATCTGAAGATACACTGGTAAAAAATGGGCAGATGATACAGTTGATAAAAGCAGGTTGTTTCGACGAATTAGAAAATTGCAATAGATTAGACATTATGGAAAATTATATTGAGCAAATTTACGAACCAAAAAGTGAGTTAGCACTTAGGAATATAAATAATATTATCGAATCAGAACTTGTGCCTGAACATTTACAAATATATGTGCGGATATATAATTTCAAAAAATATATATCTAACCCAGATTTTATTTATGGTTTGATTAAACCTAAAAAAGAAACAAAAAAGGGATATACGGACAGATTAATTAAATTAGACACAATTGCATTTCCTTTTTATCAAGATAATTTCTCAGAGGAAAATATAGTGGAATATATAGACGACACTATTATTATTTCAGAAAAATTATTTAAAAAAGAGTATGATAAAAGAATGGAGGATTTCAAACAATGGGTTATTAAAGAAACTACATTAAAACAATATAATGAGTATCTTTATAATAAAACATGGAATAAACATGCTAGAGGTACTATATCAAAATGGGAGATGGATTCATTATGTTTTTACTATACGAGACATGAATTAAGAGATAGTAATTTAAATGAATATAATGTAGTAAATTTCTTCAGTCTTCCTGAAAATCCAAATGTGATTGATACATATCTGAGAAAAGGAATACAACATCCTAAGTTTGAAATTACCAGAATTATTGGAACAATACTAGAAAAAAATAAATATAAACATAATGTTACATTGTTAACTATTGATGGAGTAGTTAATGTGAAAATGTATGATGGAGCATTCAATAACTATGATAGACAGGTTTCAAAAGTAAATGAAGATGGAAGTAAAACCATCGTGGAAAAATCATGGTTAAGCAGAGGGAATATTGTTTTATTTTGTGGTTATAGAACAGGAAGTGTTTTCAGACCATATAGATATACAGATACAATTTATCCTCATACTGTCACATTAGTTGAAAGTATTTTACCTAATGGGCAATTAGTTCTAAACACTGAAAGAAAGAGAGGAAATTAAATGAATGAAGAAGAAAAGCAAATTAAGTGTACTGTAAAAATTTCTTCGATCAGACACTATAAGAATAATTGGGGTATTCTTATAGTGTCGCTACTCGATTCAATTAATGGTGATGTCGCAACAGATAAATATAATTGCTTTGCGGTCAAAGGAGTTATGGCAGAACCTAATTATCAAGATACATATACAGTTGTAGCAAAGGAAGTTATAGATCCTAAGTGGGGAAAGCAATATAATTTAATCTATATGGGAGTATTATCTGATATGTCAGATTCAGATAGTCAAAAAACATTTCTATCAAAAATACTTACATCTAAACAAATTGATAATCTGTACAAAACTCTCGAAAATCCTATTGCTATTTTAGAAAATGGTGACACACAAGCTCTTACAAAAGTAAAAGGTATTGGAATTAGAACTGCTGTAGCACTTATAGAAAGGTACAAAGAACATGTAGATTATTCTGTTGCATATGTAGAATTAGATAAGTATGGCTTAACACCTTATGCAATTAGAAAAATAGTTGATTCATACCCATCTCCTGAAGTCGCTATTCAAAAAATAAAAGATAATCCATATATTCTTGCAGATGAAGTGGAGGGAATAGGATGGAAAAAAGCAGATAGTATAGCGTTAACTACAGGAATGCATCCACACGCACCTCAAAGAGTTAAAGCATTTATCAATTATTTTTTAGAAAAAAGTGCAGAAGAGGGAAATTCTTATATCTCGCCTTCTTTATTAATGGATGGTATTGTTGAGAGCATTGGCGAGGAAATAGATGACGATCATTTAAGGAAAATTATTCAAGATATTAAGGATGAATTATGGTGGAGTGAAGATAAAACACAAATTGGTTTAAAAAAATACTATGATTTAGAGTACGATATTGCAAGTGAGTTATTGCGAATTGCGAATGGAGAAAATAAATTTGAATACGATGGATGGCAGAAAAAAATCAAAATAGTTGAAAAGAATCAAGGATGGGAATTTACGCAACAACAAATTGATGGAATCCAAACAGTATTAGAAAATCAATTAGTGGTTGTTACGGGCCTCGGAGGAACGGGCAAGAGTTCGGTTGTAGGTGGTATGTTAAAAGCATTAAACAATTATTCATTTTCCCAATGTGCTCTTTCGGGAAGAGCAGCAGCAAGAATGACAGAAGTTACTGGTGAGCAAGGCAAGACAATTCATCGTTTACTTGGATACAAACCTCCATGTTTTACATTTAATAAAGACAATCCATTGGTTGATGACATTATCATTGTGGATGAAATTTCGATGATAGGTGGATATTTATTCTATCAATTATTACAAGCAATAAAACAAGGCACAAAAGTTGTATTAATTGGTGACATAGGACAACTTGAGAGCATTGGAATACTCAATGTAGCAAGTGATATTATTGGTTCGAATGTTATCCCTGTAGTTAGTCTTACAGAAATACATAGGCAAGCACAAAAATCAGCAATTATTACAGATAGTATCAGTGTAAGAAATGGAGTTCAAATATTTGAGAATGGATTTACTGGCAATGTAATACATGGTGAATTGCAGGACTTAGAATTAGATATATATGTAAATAAAGCACATACCGCGAAAAAATTGATTGAAAAGTTTAAAGAGAATTTGCCAAAAGTTGATAGTATATTTGATATTCAAGTCATTGCTCCAATGAAAAGAAAAGGTGATTCATGTACTTTTCAATTAAATCAAGCATTGCAAGATATATATAACCCATTTAATCCAACTCTAAAAGAAGTTGAACTAGCTCATTCAAAAGATTTAAAGTATAAAATTAGAATTGGTGATAAGGTTATGAATGTAAAGAATAATTATAAAACAATACTTAAATCTAATAAACGTGAAGTAGCTGAGTATGATTGGGATGATGAAGAATTTGAAGAGGATTCAGTAATAGAAACACCTATTTTTAATGGAGATATGGGTATTGTTAAGGAGATAACCGACTATGATATTATTATTGACTTCAATAGAGTTGGTGAAATAATTATTCCTAAAAATCATTGGAAATTCATTGAACTATCTTACGCATGCACTTGTCATAAGTATCAAGGAAGTGAAAGTAAGATTGTTATTATAGGGTTAGACAATAATTCTTTCTTGATGCTTACAAAGGAATGGGTTTATACTGCAATTACTCGTGCTAAAGAAAAATGTATTCTTTGTGCCGAAAGCAAAGCACTAAGATATGCAATATCCCATAACAGTATATCAAATAAGAAATCACACCTAAAATGTATTTTGAAAAACTTCGATGATATTATTCATGCACAAAAGATTAAAGAAGATAAATTATTGTTTTAGTTAAATCAATAAATAAAATTATTTGACTTACCATTTTCACCATGCTATAATATTCACAGGAAGTAAACAAATCACAAAACTAAAACCCATCAAAAGAAGGCGAAAATCATGTAAATATTGAGTTGCCATAAAAACACCTCACTCATGCTTCAATTATCTCTAATTATCTTCTATTTACTACTACATATGTTTTGAAATAATCCTTTAAAATGTTCATTTTAAGCTATTATTAATTTAAGGAGGTGAATTAAATGTACGACTAAATAATAATATAATTTATACTAACAATAAAAGGAGGTGAAAAATGAATCCCACAAAAATCATCAATCGCATCGATGGTCAATGGACAGAATGCTCTTCTCAAGAGTACAATTCCAATGACAAGTCAAACTTCATGTTCATTACAAACAATGATACAAATGTCACTACATATCTTAAAAAGATTAGTCAATAAATCATTTAAAAACAGTCATAATTAATCAACACAAATCATAATATAATTATCATAATAAAAAATAGCAAAGATTTAATCACATAGATTATTCATTAAACTAATTAAATTCTTGCTATAGCAAAAGAGGCGAATACATATGAAAACTAATCCTAAAATTTTACACGGCAGAGATGGTGACTGGATTCAATGCACTCATGAAGAATATGAAAATAATTATACAAACAAAGTTGGTTATGCATTTATTATCAATCAAGATACTAATAGAGGAGATTATTATAAAAAAGTAATAATTGAATCATTGGAAAATCAATTAGAAATTAAAAATGAGAGGATTGAAGATTAATCAGTGTTTGATTTCTGTTTGTGTGAATACTCAGATTGCATACAATCAATGATATGTAGTAGATTCTTGTATAAAAATTCTTCTAATCCAGTTTATATTAAATTTAGGAACATTTGTTCAAAAGAGGACGATTGGCAATGGTTTTATGGAGATAGGAGTAAGATGGTTCAGATAGAACTAATTGAAGATAAAGAATGAGGATGATATTAATGAATGAAGAAATTGTAAAGAAAATTAAACCTTTAATTGATAAATATTCAGAATTAAGTATAGAAGAGTTAGATAAGTTAAGAGTATTAACAAATCAATTAAGCAATTATATTAGCTGTGATTTGTATAATTTAAGAATTGGAATTATAAAATAAATCATTACTATAGAAAAGGCTGTGAATAAAAAAATTGAGTATTTCTTTACATGGTATTGACTTCCACAAATATGTAGTCATAAAACAAGATGACTTATATAAACGCGCATCAGAGCAAGATTCTATTGATTTAGCAAGGATTATTAAAAATATTAGAATCAGTAGAGTTAAATTTAATAAAAAACCCAGTAATCAGTATTTAGTTATAAATATTGATGAAAGTTATGCAGGAGAGGTTATTGAGATTTTGAAGAAGAATAGGCATTGGGATTTGTAGGAAGGGAGGTGATATGAGATGGATTACATAAATCAAATAATTTTAGAAATAAAAAATGCAAAAACAGATAATGAAATTAGGAATATTCCATGCGATATTTATGTTTCTACTCAAATGGATTCAAGTATTAGAGAAGAATTTGATGATCTATGTTTGGAGTTTTTAAGTTAAATTTGTTAGCATAAAATAATCTTTTGGTTGTATAAACGTAAAATAATTATATTGGAGGAAAAACAATTGACAAAAATTAATGACAATGTACAAAAACTATTAGAAAAAAGATATCTATTAAGAGATAATGAAGGAAAATTGATCGAACATACATGGTCTGATATATCAATGAGGGTAGCAAAAAATATAGCTCAAGCTGAAAACGAAAAGGACATTCCTTATTACATAGAACAATTTTATAAAAAAATTAATAACATGGAATTTATTCCCTCCAGTCCATGTATTTTCAATGCAGGAACTACTTCTCAATCTTTAAGTTCTTGTTTTGTAGTAGATATAGAAGATAATATCGAAGGAATTTTCCAAACAGTGGCAGAATGTGCAAAGATTTTTCAAATGTCTGGTGGGGCAGGATTTTCTATGAGAAAGATTCGTCCAAGAGGTGCATTATGTAATTCTTCTGGTTCAACTGCTTCAGGTGTAATTAGTTTTATGAATGTTTTTAATGAGGTAGTCAATAGAGTAAAACAGGGAAATAAAAGAAATGGTGCATTAAAAATAGATTTGCCTTGTGATCATCCAGAAATTTTTGACTTTATTCATTCCAAAGACGATACTACTCAATTGAATAATATGAATATTTCTGTAAGCATCACAGACGAATTTATAGATGCTGTGGAAAATAATAAAGACTGGGAATTAATATTTAATAATAAGATTTATCAAACAGTAAAAGCAATTGACTTATGGAATGAAATTATGTTGAGTGCATGGAAGACGGCGGAACCAGGTTTATCAATGCAGGGGAACATGAACCGTGGAAATATGAATCCTCATTTACATATGGAAGTTTTTGGAAATCCTTGCATGGAATATATTAACATCCCATATTCTAGTTGCAATTTAGCATCAATTAATCTAAAAAAAGTATTTGAGTTAGGAGATGTGAATTGGACTACTTTGAAGGAAAATATAGAATTATCATTTAGATTTTTAGACGATATGATTACTGTAAATAGATTACCATTGAAAAAGATTGAAGAAGTAACCAAAGCAATTAGACCTATTGGACTAGGAACAATGGGATTTGCACAATTACTTTACATGTTGAAAATTCCCTATGATTCTCAAAAATGTTTAGATTTTATTGATAAGTTATATGGATTTATCAATTATAACGCATTGCAATACAATATCAAATTAGCTAAAGAAAGAGGAATTTATCCTTCTTGGAAAGGTAGTAAATGGGAAGAAGAGAATCTTGAAGTTAGATGCTCTAGTATGACAAGTATTGCTCCAAATGGAAGTATTGCATTTATCGCAAATACTACAGGAGGAATAGAACCAGAATACGCCCTAGTTTATAAGCGCAGAGATAAAGAAAATGATGAGTATATGGTTGCAGATGATATATTTGAGGATTATCTAAAAAAGAATAATATGTTTACAAATGAAATATTAAATAGAATAAATGATAATGGAGGTTCAATTCAAGGATTAGACGATATTTTTACAAAAGAAATTCAACGTATATTTGTAACGGCAAATGACATTTCTCCTGAATGGCATGTGAAAGTATTGGCACAAATCCAAAAATATGTGAGTTTAAGCATTTCCAAAACAGTAAATATGCCAAGCAATTCTACAGTAGAAGATGTTGGAAATGTATATATTATGGCAGCCAAGAGTGGGGTTAAAGGAATTACAGTTTATCGTGATGGTTGTAGGGAAAATCAAATTTTAAGCACTGGCAGTAATACAACGGAAGAAATTATTGAAATAATTGATCGAGGTCATGTTATTAAAGCTCCATCAGTTGCAGATAGCAGAACTTATAAATTTGTCAGTGGATGTGGAAATGCCTATGTTACAGTAACATGGGATGAAAAAGGTAATATTAATCAAACGTTTACAAATAAAGGTAGTAGTGGGACATGTAAGAGCAATCAAGAAGCCGTATCAAGATTGATTTCGTTATCATTGCGTGGTGGTATTCCGATTGAGAATATTATTGACCAACTAGAGAGTGTAGATATTTGTTCTTCATATACAAACGCTAGAATTAAAGGAAAACCAGTTAGTAAAGGTGCTAGTTGTCCTCATGCTATTGCTAATATACTTAAGCAAGCAATAAAAGATGTTAAGAATAAATTTGCAATTATTAATAAAATGCCAGAAATTAAAAATGAGTTGACAGGTATAGAAATTATTAACAATTCAAAATTATGTCCTGAGTGCAAAGAACCATTGATTAATGAAGGTTCGTGTATTTGTTGCAAATCATGTGGTTATAGCAAGTGCTCCTAATAATAAATTAAACGAAAAGAGGAAATAAAAATGAATAAAGAGCAATTAAAAGCAAAATATGGTGACGTTGAAGTATTTGTAGTAAGCAATGAATTGACAAAGGATTTTGATACATTCGTAGAATTGGATAAAAATAATAAATATAGTGATATTTTCAATTCTGTAGGAAAATTTATCCCTAGATATGATGCAGAATTAAACTTTGAAAATCGTCAAATCATTCCATATTGCTTAGTTAAATGTGAAGAAAACTATTTCATCACTCGTAGACTAGAAGGTGATGTAAGACTCACAGGGAAGTATTCTCTAGGCGTAGGGGGGCATCTGGAGCGTGTAGATGGCACTGATAATGATTATATTAAGTCAGGCATGATGAGAGAATTAGATGAAGAAATTAGTATTAAATCTAGCATTAAATCTATTGATCTGATTGGCATAATTTGTTCAAATAATACAGAAGTTGACTCAGTGCATTTGGGCCTAGTGTATGTAGTAGATGTTTCTGGACTAGACGTTAGTGTTAAAGAGACAGAGACATTGGTTGGAGATTGGATTTCTAAAAGTGATTTACTTAATTTTGATGGAGAATTAGAAAGTTGGAGCAAAATTGCAGTAGAACATTTTATTAAGTAAGTAAAAACATGGTAGTAGTAAGGTTTAATTTCCTTACTACTACCTCATAAAAAGAAAGGATAAAAATGATAGGATTACAAGAATTAATTATAGAACAAAAAATAAAAATTACTCATTTGGCAATGGAATTAGGGATTAGGCCAGCACGTATTTGGGACTGGATTAAGAAGAATAAAGTTCCTAAAGATTGTTTAAGCATGTTAGCAGATAAATTTAATGTAGGAAAAGAATATTTAAATAAAGTGGTAAATAATATCAATACATATCAACCAAAGAAATTTGGATTTTGTAATGAATACATAATCGAAGGAAATATTACAAAGTTAATTCTCAATAGGAAGAAAGGTGATAATTTAATTGCTTTAATAGATACTGAAGATTTGCAAAGATTGAAGGAGTATGGTCGTACTTGGACTGCTAGTTATAGGAAAAATATAGATAATTATTATGTATCAACAAATATACGAGATAATAATCCAAATACAAAATCAAAGTATAAGTCAATATTACTTCATCAATTTATTGCAGGAATGCCAGATAATTGTGTGGTTGATCATAGAAATTCACAATATACATTAGATAACAGAAAAGAAAATTTGCGTTCAACAGCATATGATAATAATTCTTCCAATAGAAAAGGAGCAAATAAAAATAGTAAAACAAGTGTACGAAATGTTTGTTACAATGGCGAAAAAACAGAGTACTGGGTACAATTTATGAGGAAAGGAGAAAGATTTAAATGGATATTCCCACTTGATCAATTTGAAGAAGCATGTAAATTTGCCAAAATAAAAAGAAAAGAAATATTTGGAGAATTTGCTGGTGAAGGATAAATAAAATTCCCATAATATAAACATTTGAAAGGATTTGATCATTAAATGTCTGTAAAAGAATATAGGAAAAGATTAGAGTACAGTTCAGAAGATGGTAAAATAGAATTATCCGAAGCAATAGACATGATAGATGTTATTGAAGGAGACATAAATCTAATCAAAGATATGCTACAAGATTATACTAATTTAACAGAGATAAATGAGATATTTAAACTTGTAGAAGAATTAAGTACAAAATTATATTAGTATATAAAAACGAGATTTCAATCTAATTGAAAGGAGCAAAATATATGTATTTTATTTTAGAGGTTTATATAGAAGTAGCCTCTGAAGAAGATGCTAAAGACATAGCCCATGATATTCATGAAATATTGGGAGACAATGGTATAACCAATAGTGTTAAAGTTATAAATGACACTAATGATGAAGTTGATTGATAATTAAATATTTTAAATTAATTTTAAAAAGAAGGTTTAATCAAATGTTAAAAAATAAATATAAATTAAATAATATTTCCATCGAACCAAATTATAAAGATAAATGGACTCACGATGCTCCTAAAGATAATAATTTTATTATGCTAAATGAAGAAAATAGTGATAATTGTCTTAGTATTGATTTGATTCAAGCAAAATATATTAGAGATTCATTAAATGAGATCATTACATACTATGAAAATATGCCATCAGTAGGTAATTATATTGAAGTAATTAATGGAATATTTAAAGGTTATTTTGGTACAATATTTGACATTGATAATTGTGATTCAAAAAGACCATTAGTGATAAGATTAGATAATAATCCTGATTTTAATAATTGTACTTATTTTGTTAATTTTGAGGATGTTAATAAAGCAAGTAAATAGAAAGGAGACATTAAAAATTCAAACTTCATACTTTGCAAAATACAAAGGTGAAAATGCTGTTTCTATTGCATTAAGTAAACCACAATGGTATCCGAATTGTAGGGAATACAAAAAGTTAGCACCAAATTGGGCACTACTTAATAAATACAAACAAGATAAAGATGAAGAATTTTACATAGAGCAATATTATAAAGATGTTCTTGATAAACTAGATCCCAAACAAGTTTATGAAGAATTAGGAGAAGATGCTGTACTACTTTGTTGGGAAAAGAATGGTTTTTGTCATAGATTTTTAGTAGCAAAGTGGTTGGAAGATAAGTTAGGAATTGAAGTCAAAGAGTATATAAAGGAGTAACAAATGGAAGATAAATTATTAACCTTAAAACAACAATTCTGCAATTACTATTGTCCAAACAAAGGAAAAGTTATTGATTATAAATGCTCTGGAATCGTAGAATGTAATGAATGTGGAGAATCAATTGAATGTGATAAAGTTCAAGAAATATATGTTGATTTGTGTTATCAATGTAAAATTCCAGATTATATTGTCTTCATCAGGGATGAACTATAATATTCACCATTTTAACTAAATAACATAAAATAAAACGACGGAAAGGAGGTGATAAAAAGAAAGGAGGATTAATCTATAAATGGAAGAACTGAAAGAATGGTTGATTAATGAAATTAATTCTATCTACAAAGATTATCATAATGATAGCACTTATATGTGGAGCAAGGGATATAAGAAAGCATGTTTAGAAGCTTTAGATAAAATAAAAAAGATTGAAAATGAAAAATCAAATACCAAGAAATGATAGTTTGAAGGGATGTGAAGTATGAAAAATATAATTGTTTATGGTTCAACAGCAGAAAAATCATTTAACAAGTTACAAGAATTGCTTGACGGTATGAATCCAAAAGATATTAGAAAAGTTACAAAAACTTCTCCTAATACTGGCATATTTACTATTGAATTAAATAATGGAGATTGCTATAAAGCAATACGAGCGAGTGATAATGCTAGAGGGCATAGATGGCAATATGCCTATATAGATAAGGATATTAGCCAAGAATCACTTGATCATGTTGTATATTGTAAGTTTATTCCAGAGTATGGTACTGAGGATTATTGGAATTATGACAGAAATTTTAAAGATTATTATGAATGGTATTAATAGAACCAAATAATGATTTTATTCTAATTTAGGTATTAATACCTTCCTATCAGGTGTTTATATAAACAAATTCACATAAATTAAGAAAGAAGGATAAAACCCATGATAAAAATTTCTGAATATAAGAAAGCACAGGAGATATACGTTGAACAAGAAATAAATAAAATGGAAGCCATGATTGAGGACGACATAGATAATCAAATCATTGAAAACACAATAAATCATACAAATATTTTTTCTAGAGATGGGGATGATATTAGATTTTACGGTTGTGTTTATGATTTTAAAAATCCTCATGATAGAGATTTACTTTTTGAAGCAGCTAATATTATTAAAATAAAATATGAAGAAAATGGTTGGGAATTTGTTAATATCTTTGGTAGTGGAGGACGTTGTATTGGCGTAAAGATATCTTAAAAAAGATAAATTGATTCTAATACAAATTAAACATATTTTACTGAGATAGGCAGTAAAATATGACTAATAAGAGTTCAAATACTAAATTTAGATAGTTTAGAATCAAGTTTTTATATTTTTATATTAATTCTATAAAGCATATGAAAACTCATATGGTAAAGAATTTGAAGGATATTATGGATTAGATAAATACCAAAAAAGCGAAACCCTTGTCCTTGTGCCAGTAAGGTTTGAGGGTATCACAACCAAATAAAATGAAAAACCTATTTGCTCGTATTAAAAAACAATTGGAGGAATATATAATGTTAAATAAATTGGCAAAAGAAATATATGATACTGCGTCCGAAAAAGGATGGCATGATAAACCCCTTGCTTTTGGGGATGCAATTGCAAATATTCATGGTGAAGTGTCAGAAGCATTTGAAGATTATCGAAATAATAAAGGATTAAATGAAATATATTTTGAAGGCAATAAACCATGTGGTATTCCATCAGAATTTGCAGATATTATCATTCGTGTCTTAGATAATTGTCATACATACAATATAGATATTGATTATGCGATAAAAATAAAAATGTAATATAATAAAACTAGGAAATTCAAACATGGTGGTAAAGTAGTTTAAATACATTCAAAGATAAATTTCATGTTAATAAAAGAAAGAAGGAAGGAAGGAAATAAAAATGAAAACATTTATATTTGTATTAAAAGACTACAATAATTTATATGACGATATTTGTATTAAAATTTTAGCAGAAGATATACAACCAGCGTTAAATAAATTTAAAGATGCAGACCTTGATAAATTATTAATAGAATATGGCTTCGAAGATGATAAACATAATTTTGATTTCAGATCATTATATGATTTAGATTCAATGAGTACAATTAAATAATCAAGCAACTATTTGAATCGAAAGGAGAATTACAAATTGAGTACAAACAATATTGATATTCTACTCTACAACGACAAAGACGAGGTAGTAACCGCATACACCTCAAACAATCCTAATTATCAAAATGGTGAAGAAATAATCATTAAAGGTAGTAATAAAAACTACAAGGTTGTTGATATCAATAAATACAGAGTAATGGGTAGAGATCCACATATTGCTTTAGAATTAAAAACTACAAAATAAAAAGGGGTGAAAAACAATCATGGAAAGCAATGATCTTGTTTATTGTTCAGATTGTGTAAATTGGGATTTTGCAAAGAAATACTTAGAATACTTTGGTTGTTGCACTGATTGCTTCAAGTGTCCCTGCGGATCTTGTTCTTGTATTAATCCTGAAAAGGGAAAGAAATTTGAAGATAGACCAAATTTTGTACTGAGGAAGAAATAAGTAATGTAAATATAACTTCTTATTTCATTAATCATTAATAAAATGAAATAAAAAATCTGAGGAGTGATTATATGCTAGTAAAGATCGGAAATACAATCTATGACTCTACTCAAGTTCCAATTCTATTAATTTTGGATTCAAAAGAAATTAAACATATGCAGAATATGCCAGATAATAATCATAAGTATTGTTCGTTTCCTGATGATGCCAAAGAAGAAGATATTGAAGAGTTTATGAGGACAGATGGAATTGAGATTACTGGTTTTGTACAGTATTAACTAAACTTGATTAATTTATTAAAATAATATATAATTAATATATCCTACGAATACAGAAAGGAATATTGCATATGACTGAAGAAATAACCGTACTATCAGAAAAAGAAAAAGCAAGACAAAGAATCAATGTCTTTCATGGTTCAGCCAATAACTTCATAAATTTAATTAAAGAATTAATCGGCAATAGCAATGACATATTTGACAAAAATAAACTTAACACTATTAACATCATTCTACATAATGAAAACAAAATTGAATATATTGATTCTGGATCTGGCATTCCCATTGAAGGCATTGCTAGTGATGGAAGTCCTAATTATCAAGCCATATTTGAAAAGGATTTTGCCGGAAGTAGATATGGCAATACTGGTACTACAATTGGACAAAATGGAATATTTCTATATACATTAACAATGACATCCGAAGACATAGAATACTTCATATCTAGACCAAATGGTAATCTATACAATATTAAATATCACAAAGGAGACAAAGTATCAGACTTAAATATCATAGGTAAAGAAAATACTACTTATTCAAGGATGATATTTTCACTTGATAAAGAGGTATGGAATAGTCCTAAATTCACCTTTGAAGAAATATGCACCATAGCAAAAGCACAATCTTCATTATGTAATGTAAAAATCACAGTAGAAGATAAGGGGAATAATCTAATAAATGAATTTTATTATGAAAATGGAATATTAGATTATTTCAACGATATGACACAAAACAAAACTATTATTACCGACCAAATAAGAATTACTCAGACTAAAAAAATATCAATAGATAAAGTGATAAAAGGAGAATCTGCAAAAATTGAAGATACGGTATCAGCAGACTTAATTTTTACTTATTCAAATGATTCTAATGATGATTTTAAAAACGAATTTTTGAATACTGCTAACTTGCTATCATATGGAACAATTCAAGATGGCATATACGCTGGATTAAAAAATTGCATTAATAAACTGATAAAAGATAATGGTAAATATGCTAAAAATGAAAAACCAATATCTATTGACGATATAACTACAGGATTAAATTACATATGTAATGTGTCTAGTTATTATGTAGAGTATGATAATCAAATCAAGCAAAAGACATCATCAAAACATTATAAAACTGTAATGCAAGAACTTGTTGAAGAATTTATGGAAATATATTTCATAGAAAATAAAGAGGAAAGTGAAAAATTAGCCAATGCAATCCTACTAAACAAAAGAGTTCGTGAAAAAGCAGAAGTAAACAGAAAAAACATAAAAAAAGAATTGGAAGAAAAAATAACTAATCAATCCAATAGACCATGTAAATTTGTACCATGTAGAAGTAAAAATTATTCAGAAATTAAATTTACACTAATTGAAGGCGATTCAAGTTTAAATAGTGTAAAATTAGCTAGAGATGCTTATGATACTTGTATTTTTCCACTAAAGGGTAAACCAATGAATCCTTTTAAAAGTAAGTTAGATGCCTTGTTAAATAATGAAGAAATACGATCTATCTTCAAAATATTAGGATGTGGTATGGAATATAAAAGCAAAGCAATTAAAGGTGTTCCTAAATTCAATATTGATAATTTGCAAGTTGATAGAATACAAATTGCAACAGATTTTGACGATGACGGTTATCACATACAAGTATTATTGATTGGAATTTTCTATATGCTATCCCCTGAATTATTAAAACAAGGTAAAATCTATATTCTTTATACTCCATTATATGTAATTAAAACAAAAAAGCAGGTAGAATATAAAAATGAAACTACAGACACATTATTAGCTTATAGCGAAATGGAAAGAAATGAGATTGTAAATAAATTGCATAATGAAGGCGTATCATTCAAAGAAACAAGGTTTAAAGGATTAGGAGGTTTGCCAGTTTCTATCATGTCAAAAGCATTAAGTGATGAAGGAATGATTTTGAAACAAATAACTATGGATGATGCAGAAGAAAGTAAAAAATGGTTAGAATTATTTCTATCAGAAGAAAAATTAAAAGATAGAAAAACATATATTGAAACAAATGGCGATAAATATTTCGATTATTCACTACTTAAATAAGGGGTTGAGAACTTGGCAAATATCACAAAAATAGAAGCAGGATTGCATACAAAAGAATCTTATATGCCTTATGCTATGAGTACAATATTAGATAGGGCTTTACCGGATGTTAGAGATGGTATGAAACCTATTCACAGAAGGATTCTTTATTCTATGTATCATGCTGATATTATACATAATAAAGACAGAGCAAAAACTACTGAACCAATTGCTGAAACAATGAAAATACATCATCATGGAGATACTTCTATTTTAGAGGCTTTAGCATTAATGACTGAACAAAATGAATCCTTGCTTCATCCTTATGTTGATGGAGAAGGGGCATTTGGCAAAGTTTATTCAAAGGATAGTCCATCAGCCCCAAGATACACATATTGCAGATTAAATAAATTCTCTGAAGAATATTTTAAAGATGTAAATAATGGAGTAATTCAGTTAATTGGAGAAGATAAAAAACATCTGCAACCGATAGTTTTAAGTTCTAGTTTTCCTAATATTCTTATAAAAAATAATTCAGGGATTGCTTGTGCAGAAGCTTGTAATTTCCCAAGTTTTAATTTATCAGAAGTATGTGATACAACCATTTCATATATAAGAAATAAAAACATTAATTTACTAGATACATTAAAGTCTATGGATTTTTCTACGGGAGGAGAATTAATTTATAATGAAAATGAATTGAATAAAATATATAATACTGGGCAAGGTTCAATTTCATTAAGATCAAAATATACTTATGATAAAGTTAATAATTGCATAGATATTTATGAAATTCCTTACAGTACAACTGTTGACACTATAATATCAAAAATAACTGAATTAACAAAAAGAGATAGCAGTTTTAAGGATATTGTAGATGTAAGGGATGAAACTGGATTTAACAAGAAAACAAACAGAGAAGAAATGAAAATTACTATTGATGTAAAAAAGAATACTAATATTAATTTATTAATGAAAAAGCTTTTTAAGAAAACTCCATTACAATCATATTTTTCAGCAAATATGAATTGTTTAGTTGATTATAAACCTAGAGTATTAGGAATTAAACAAATACTTGATGAATGGCTTAAATTTAGATATGAATGTGTTAACAAGGGATTAGAGCATAATATTAATACTTTATCAGACAAATTGCATTTATTTAAAGGATTAGAAAAAGCATTGCTAGATATTGATAGTGTCATTTCAATTATTAGAAATTCTGATACAGGTGATATTGCTATAGAAAAACTAATGAAACAATTTGAAATAGATAATGAGCAAGCTGAATATATTGCTGATATTAGATTACGCAATATAAATAAAAACTATATTATTAATAAAATAAAGGACATAGAAACTTTAGAGCAGAATATCAATGATTTAAAATTTCAGCATGATAATAAAGATGAAATTAATAAAATCATTGTTGAAGAATTAGAAAGAATCAAGAAAACATATGGCAAACCTCGTAAAACAGAAATTGTTTATGATGATATGGTAGATGATGAATCAGAAAATCAACTGATTGATGATTATAATATCAGATATTATTTGACAAATGATGGTTATTTAAAGAAAATTCCTTTGACTTCATTGAGAGGAGCATCTGAACACAAATTAAAAGAAAAAGATTTTATCATATCTGAAATTGATTCAATTAATAAATCTGATTTGATTTTGTTATCTGATAAAGGGGTAGCGCATAAACTAAAATCACATGAATTACCAGATACTAAAATATCTAATCAAGGTGACTATATTAACAATATCATTGACTTAGACAAAGATGAAAAAATAATATATATGATTTCTACAACTAATTATTCGGGTTATCTATTAATTGCTTTTAAAAATGGCAAGATTGCCAAGATTAATTTATCTTCTTATGCGACAAAAACAAATAGAAGTAAATTAATTAATGCTTATAGTACAGATAGTAAAATTGTAAATATGTTACATTTAGAAAAAGATATTGATTTGTTATGTAAAAGTAGTATTAATAAAGTATTAATTATTAATACTGAGCAGATTGCGGTAAAATCAAGCAAAATGTCAGTAGGGGTTAGTGTCTTGAAGAGCAAGAAGGATAGTTATATGGAAATGTGTGTGTCGTTGGATGTTGTAGATGTTGATGGATTGGGTGGATTAGATGGTATTGAGTATTATAAGGGTAATATTAATTCTATTGGGAATTATCTTAGAAAAGGAGATGAGGTTAATGTTGTTGTGAAGTAAGGAGTAATGTTATTAGATTTTATAAAGCTAAAAATAATTTTATTGAAATAATTTGTTTAATATGGTATAATTTTGGTAGGCCGATATTAAGAATAAAATAATAAATTAAAGAAAGAGGAAGATTAAATGAAAATTATTAATGCAAGCATAGAAATTTTAGATCAAATCAATGGAGAAGAGATTCTTAAGCATATAGAAGCAGTAGGCCGAACTTGCTATAAAAGTGAAGAAAAAATTACTCCAGACTCATCTAAAAAATTCGTTGCAGACCTCATTAAAAGGGGTCATGAAGCCATGATAGAACACTTTAATATCTCAGTTAAGTTCATATGCGATAGAGGCGTTACACACGAAATTGTGAGACATAGAATTGCTTCGTATGCTCAAGAAAGTACCAGATATTGTAATTACAATCAAGAGAAATTTGGAAAAGAAATCACAGTTATTAAACCATGTTTTTGGGATGAGTATTCTAAACAATATCAATCTTGGAGAATAGGATGCTTACAAGCAGAAATTACATATTTTGAACTTTTAGCATTAGGAGCAAGTCCACAAGAAGCACGTTCAGTATTACCTAATTCGTTAAAAACTGAAATTGTTATAACTATGAATCTTAGAGAGTTAAGGCACTTCTTTAGATTGAGAACTTCTAAAGCGGCCCATCCTCAAATGCGTGAAGTTGCTATTATGTTATTAGAAGAATTAAAAGGTAAAATACCTGTAATTTTTGATGATATTGAGGTGAAATAAATGAGTAATCACATTGTTGTTTTGGCAGGATTTAGCTCTAGTGGAAAAGATAGTTTATCAAAGCATATATCAGACAATTATAATTACGAAATGGTAATATCAACAACATCTAGACCAATGAGACCATCTGAATCAGAAAATAATCCATATCATTTTATTACTAAACAACAATTTGAAGATATGATTACACAAAAAGAATTTATTGAATGTAGAAAATATAATACCTTATTTCAAGGAAAAGATGACATTTGGTATTATGGAGTTGATAAAAATAGTATTGATTTATCAAAACATAGTTATATAGTCGTTCTAGATATTTTAGGATTAATCGAACTCAAGAAGCATTTCAAAGATAATATCATATCGTTTTTCATTGATGTAGACGAACCAACTAGAAAACAAAGAGCTATTAATAGGGAAGGGTTTGATGAATCTGAATGGAATAGGCGTAAAATTGATGATGAAGAAAATTTTACATATGATGTGGTAAATAGAGAAGTTGATTATATGGTAGATAATTATGATTTTGATAAATGTGTTAAATATATTTTAGATAAGATTGGAGAGTGATTAATATAAATAGTAAAACAAAGTTATTCTTGGACATGGATAATAGTCTCACAAATTCAACGAAAAGTTTTTGTGAATCTTACAACATTCTCTATAAATATCACAAAGATTTTAAACCTGCTAATTGGGAAGAGGTCAATGAGTGGAATTTTGGTGATCAATGTCCAATTCTAAAATCTGAAACAGACGTATTAGAAATATTTGAAACTCCAATATTCTTTAAATTACTAAAACTAATAAATGAAAATACATACGAAGTAACGAGAGAACTTAATGAAAAATATTATGTAATAATCGTATCAATTGGAACTCCGATTAATTTATCTAGGAAAACATTGTACTTGCAAGAAACATTGCCGTTTATTAAGGATTATGCTTTATTGTATAATAATGGAATTAAAATGAATAAAGAAATAATTAAAATGGATTATCCTGAATCAATTTTTATAGACGATCATGTATCAAATTTAATTTCAAGTAATGCTGTAAATAAGTATGTGTTCGGAAAGGATTATCCATGGAGTAAAACTAATGATTATGAAAGATTATGGAATTGGACAGATGTTGCTAAAGAGTTGTTGTAATTATAAAATAAATATTACATAAAAATAAGGAGAAATAAATTTTTGAAATATTCTTATGAGGACGTAGTTAAAATATTAAATGATTTAGGATATGAATTAATAGACAATAAATATCCAGGAGCTAGAAAACCAATAGTATTAAAAGATTTAGAAGGATATTTATATGTAACAACATTTAGTGGATTCAATCAACTTATTAAAGAAGGTCATAGTCCTAGTAAATTTACAATACATAATATATATACAATAAAAAATATAAAATTGTGGTGTAAGATAAACAATAAACCATATGAATTAATAAGTGAAGTTTATATTAATGCTAAAGATAATCTTAATTGGAAATGTTTAAAAGAAGATTGCGGAGAGATATTTGAAAAGAATTGGCATGATATATATAGTAATCGTGGTTGCCCTTTTTGTGCAGGGTTTCAAGTAGGATTATCTAATTGTCTTGCTACAAAATTTCCTGAGATTGCAAATGAATGGCATCCAACTAAGAATGGTAATTTGACTCCTTATGATGTGACTTGTGGTTGTGATAAAGAGATTTGGTGGCAATGTAATAGGGGTCACGAATGGAATGTAGCTATTAATACTAGGATAAATACTTCTAGAATTAATAATAATAGTTGCCCTTATTGTTCAAGACGATTACCTACAGAAGATTATAATTTATTAATAATACATCCAATAGCCTGTGAAGAATGGGATTACGACAAGAATGATAAAAGACCAGAAGAATATTTGCCAAATGCCAATCAGTATGCTTTTTGGATATGTAGAAAATGTGGAAATAAATGGGAACAAATTATTAGTGACAGAGTTAATAGGGGTAAGACTGGATGCCCTGAATGTAAAGTTTATGTTGCAACTAATGAATATAATTTATTAGTGAATAATCCTAAACTTTGTGAAGAATGGAATTATAATAAAAATAACACAAAACCAGAAAACTATACTCCAAACAGTGGGCAGTATGCTTGGTGGATATGTAAAGACTGCGGAAATGAATGGAAAACTCAAATTTGTAGTAGAAATGGAAGAGGAAGAGGTTGCCCAAGATGTGCGGAATCTAAAGGAGAGAAAAGAATTACTAAATTTTTAAAACAATACAATATTTATCATATCCCGCAGAAATCTTTTAATGGTTTAGTTGGATTAGGTAATGGTTTATTATCATATGATTTTTATCTACCAAAATATAATCTTCTTATTGAATATCAAGGTGAACAACATGAACATTTTGTTGAATGGTTCTATGAATCTATTGAAGACTTCGAGAAACAACAGGAGCATGATAGGCGCAAGAAAGAGTACGCAGAACAAAATGGTTATAATTTTTTAGAAATTTGGTATTGGGATTCTAATAATATTGAGAAAATATTATTAGATAATATTTTATAAAAGGAGAATTTAAATAATATGATTAATGAAAGAAAAATTCAAAATCAAGAAAATACACTTTGTTACGAAAAGCACAATCCGCCTGTAGCAAGGGTTTTAAAAGATGATACATACAATAAAACAACACATTTATGTGGTTGTGAAAAAGATGAAAATAATATAGAAGATTTCTTAGAATTTAATGTAGAAAATGTTGAGTGGTTGAGAGTTTGTAATAGCCAAATTCAATATACGGAATTACTAGATAAAAATGCTTTACTGGAATATTTTAAAAGTAAAAATGATAAATATTGTGAAGAACAAGGTATATGCACAGTATGCAGAAATCCTTTAGAAAAGTTTGATTCTTATGAAGAGGTTAGTGGAAGTCAGAGATTAGTGGAAACTGATTTTAGGTGTAGATATGGATGCAGTTAATATGAAATTCAAATGTCCAATAGATTATGATATAGACAATTGCTCTTCAAAAGAATATAGATTAACATGCGAAACATGTTTTCATACTCAAGATACTAAAAATGAAGAAAGATATTGTACTCCATATGAATCTCTAGAACAATCGTTAAAAGAAATGAAATTAATAAGAGAGGGTAAACTTCCTAAGAAATCTTGGAACGATTTAAAAACAGAAATAAAGAAAGTAGGAATTATTAAAATGGCAAAGATTAAACAAATTGGTGGCAATCCTAAAGAGATATCTCATGATGCAAAAGATGTATTAATATGGCTAAAATGTTTAGAAAATAAATCACATCCATCATATTTAATTACACCTTATGATGTTACTCAAAAAAGATTAGGATGCCCCTTATGTGAAGGTAGAGAATTGATTATTCCTTATCAAATTAAATGTGGTATTAAGTTATACGATGATGATAGTAGTGATGGAGTAGTTTTTGGAAGTAATGGTTATTTTACTACAATTAAAGAAGCAAAAAATGAAGCAATTGATATATTTAATAAAACTATTAAAAAAATGTTTCCTGATGTAGAATGTGGTGAATTGGTTATGATTAGTGATTTAAAATGCGACTGCGGATGTAATATAGAATCTACTAAGTATGAGGATGGGACTGAGTTGATTGGTAGAATGGATGTAGAATTTGAGGGAGGAGAGGGTTATGTTGAGATTGTGAAGGGGCAATGAATCTATTTCTTTTTAATCACTTCAGTAACTCTAATCTCAACTAAAAACTCTTGATCATCTTCGCTTAGAAATAGTGTCAATCGTTCTAATAGACCAGATACTTCATTTGTCTTAAGTTTCCTCTTAATATTAATCAAAGCATTATTTACTTCAACTTCTTCTACTTTTTGTATGGGAGGAGCTGAAGTAAAATTTTTATCATCAATTTCTTTCACATTGCTCTTACCAATATCATCTAATTGAGAAACCTGAGAAACATTAACATGTCTATTATATGTACGTTTAACTCTTTCTTCCTCTTTAATTTTAGGCAATCCCTTAGAAGTCTTATTCTTGTTCAAATGATCAACTGCTGCTTGACCAATTAATATACTATTACCTTTCTTGATTCTTGCTACTTGCATTTCTCAAAAAATATAGATAAATTACTACTTGAACATTTCCAACTCTTCATAATTGCAAAATTAGTATGTAATCTTCTCAATTCAGCCAATGCTTTTTGATTGCTTTCAAAATCTAATACTTCAAATTCTGATTTGGGTGGAATTTCACCTGATTTAATCTTTTCTAGAAGTTCATTCATTTTCATTTCTCCAATCGTTGTTGTGAATATTACTGAAGGAGCATAAATTTTCAATCTTTCTAGTCCTTTTAATGACTCTGAAGGAGTTCGTACTGTTTCATGTTTTCTTAATCTGGAAGCACGACTATGTATTCCATTTCCTGTTCGCTTTTGCTCTCTGATTTCTTCTTTAAGCATTCTTTCGATTTCTGATTCTTGTTGCTCAAACATATGATGCACAAACTTTCTTTCAATTCCTATAATGATAATTAAAATAAGCACTTTCACCTAAAACAAAATCTCTAAGAACTTTCTTCACAAAACCAAATGGATTTTTAATATGAAATTTAGCATTGAACATGATACTAAGTGCTTCTTTTAGTTGATCTGAGTTTGCTTTTACCTCTTTAGCTATTTTTGCGAACGTGATACCTTCGTTTGAATCAGGATCTACTCTGGAACTTCCCAATGCCAAAACCAAAGGCCAATCTTCATCTTTCCAAAATTCTTCTTTGACATTTAACTTAGAGTTATTTGTGGATAAATCCATACATACAGAAGGAGTATTAATTGTATTAGTATTATCTGTATAGATTCCTTCATTTTGACTATTTCCGATTCCTTCATTTTGACTTTTTTGAATTAAATTATCCACAGGTTTAGGTTTTTTCTCTTCTTTTCTAGGATTTGGTATTCCAATAATTTCATAAAATAAATCATAATCAATTCTATAAAATTTAACATGATGATTTTTAAAACTATTAAATTTTTTAGAAATAAGGACTCCACATTTCTCTAATACATTTAATGCTCTCGTGATTGTTGATTCAGATTTTCCTAACTCTTCCATAAAGTTTTCATATGTTTTCCAAACCCACCATTCGTTTTGTTTATACGTTGTTGCACTATCCATCCAATAATCTAATCTACTTAATATCTCAGCAGGTACTTGACCAAACTTTTTAACAACAGATAATTGTACTACTATACAGGATTCTTCTGGAATTAATGTTTTAATACTCATAATAGAAAACCTTCTTTCAGCATTTTTTGCCAAAAGCAAAGCTAAGAGGGTAGACATGAAATTTTAAAAATGATATAATAAATCATAAGTAAATTTCATCTAGTCTCTTGGGCCTTCTATGATGTCGAGTTTGCCGACACAGCATCATAGAAGGTTTTTGCATTTGCTTATTAAGTTAGTAACTTTCACCCAATAAAAAAGTTGATAGCATAAATGTATTTTCTACACCACACTACCAACTTTGACAATACTTACTAAATTATTACCAAAATATAGACTTGATTTTTTTCTATACTTGATTATAATTAATATTATAAGAAGTCTAAGCAATGTTGTGGTGAACATTTGCTGGATCAGAACCCATTAGTCTCTTGCAAAGGCTAGTGGGTTTGCTTATTTTTATTGGATTACTGTTAAGAGATATTCGACACCTTGATACAAATCTCCTTCTGATTATTTAGTATATCACAAAATTTATCCACAGGGTACAATGATTTAAAAATTTGTCCACATGTTAATAAGTTTATAGACCTTGATTAATAAGAAAAAATAAGCCCCATTGCTTACTTATTGTATAGCAATGGGGCTTATTGTATTTTGTTTTCACCTAACATTCACTGGTAACCAAATCTTCTCCTTAATCTCTAACCTCTCATTTTCCTTTTTCATCTCATTAATCCTATTGTCACACTCATCTTTCATTTCTTGTCTTAACACCCTCAATTCCAACGCATAACTTTCTCTCAACTCACTAATCTCTTTGATTCTTTCTTGCTTAAACTCAACCAATTGTCCCTCCAAAAATACTGATCTATTCTCAGATTCTTTTAATTGAAGTTGCAAATATTTATTAGAATCTTCTAATTCACTAATCGAAAATTCTAATTCATCTACAAACCCAATTCTTTTTCTCATTTCATCATTTTCTAATCTCAATGTCTCAATTAAATAATTTGAGTTATTGTGTCCGGCCTCTAACTCAATATTCCTTTTGGATAATTTATCAGCATTTTCTTCTGCTTCTTTCTTTGCTTTATCAGAATCTTTTTTGCTATTTTCAGCAATATCAATTCTTTCTCTTAGAGAATCTAAAGTAGTTTTAAAATCATTTGTTAATGTTTGGACTGTTTCCATATGAAATTTTTTCTGATCTGCTTCACTACGAGTAATTTCTGCAAATGATTGAATAATACGCTCTGTATGCTCTTTTACTTTTATCATTTGAGGTGTTATTAATTCAGATATTCCACCTGATTCTGCTTCTAATTGATCTTTCTTTAATCTTATGACATCTAATAACAAATCTTTTGATGTTAAATTTGTGCGAGCTTGAAGGGAGACCCATTCATTTTTACCATCTTCATTATCTAATCGGATAGAAAGTGATGGAGAGGATGGTTTTCTTGATTCTTCATTTTCATTCATGATTAATCCTCCTCAAATAATGTATACATTTTAGTAGGTAATAATGCCATGTTTACACATGTATACGTGCTGACATGATGTATACATTGATATTTATGTTGATTATATCAAGAGGAATTGAATTAGGCAAGTGAGTATAAAAAGATGTTGCAAAGTATGGGGTATTTCTATATAATGTCTACAAAGGTAAATACCCCATACTTTACTTTGGGGTATAATATGAAGGAGGAATTATTATGGCAATTCAGATCGTTCCTATTGATACAGGCCGTAGCTCTGTAAAATTATTAAACAAAGAATCTTTTCGTTCAGTAGTAGGCGAATGGCATCATAGAGAAATGTCAGACAATGAAGAGTATGAAGTAATTATTAATGGCAAAGAAAAATATTTTGTAGGCCAATTAGCTTTGGATGAAAGTATCGCTCCAATTGAGATGAATATTGCATCAAAAATTCATAATCAAACAAAAGTTCTTTTTCTTACTGGTGTCGCCTTGTCTGTAGTAGAAGAAGATTCTGATTTAGTCATTTGTACAGGAGTACCTGTTGATCAATTTAATTCTACAACAAAAACTGCATTTGAAAATCTTTTATACGGAGAATATGATATTCGAGTTAATGATATACACATTAAAAAATTGCGTATAAACAATTTAACTATTATTCCAGAAGGTGTCGCTGCGTTCCAACATGCTTTATCAAGAGATGAAACATTATCAATTGGTAAAAAGAGAATTTTGGACATAGGTTCGCTTACCGTGAATTTTTCTTCTATAAATGGGACTAAGTTTGTAACTAGAGATTCTGGAACAATTCCTTTTGGTACTATTAAATTAAAAGGAAATCAAATTGACAATGAAATGTATGTTTCTAAAATTATAGCTGAACTCAGCCAAAGATTTAATGATTACGACCCATCTGATAAAGTTTTACTTACAGGTGGAGGCGCAATACAATTTGGTGATTTGTTTAAGAAATATTATCCTAATTTATCTATAATAGACAACCCTGTTTTTGCTAATGTTGAAGGCTACCATAAAATGGGGGCGAAAAAATGGGCAAAAGCACAGGCGAACTCACAGGCAGAGTAAAAAGAAAAGGTGTTTATTTTAATTTGGATGATGAAGATGAATTATTACTTTATAAAAAGGCAAACGAGATTAGAAACTTTAGCAAATGGGTTAAGAAATGTTTGATTAATGATGGGAGTGTAATTAAAGAATCAAAAGAAAGAATAAAAGAGGACGTTTTGATACAAAATAAAGTAGTTGAAAGAAAGAGGATAGAAAAGGATGAACTTGACGATATGATGATTTGAGATGCAACTATAATGGTTGTATCTTCTTTTTGTTATAGATAGTATGTAGGAATAATTGGGGTATTGTTTGTGGTATTGTTTGTGGTAATGAAATAGTATGTAGGAAAATCTATAGAAGAATATGTGGTATGAAGTTAGTCCTGAGAAATCAGGACTTTTCTCTTTCCATTTATTACAATACATAATAATCAAGCAATCCTCAATAAGATTAAACATATCAACATCACACAAAGGAGGATGCAACATTGCTAACTGACAAACTCAACAAATCAGAAATTAAAGTTCTTCAAGTTCTTCAGGAATCAAATATCACTAATGATATGTCTGCTATGAAAATATCAACATTATCAGAAAAAACTGGATTAAGTTATTTCATTGTTAGGAATATTATCAAAAGTTTTTATATCGCAAATATTTGCAAGAAAGGACGAAAAGATGGGAATGGAGAGACATATTATTTGAGTAATCAAAAAGGAGTTGAAATTATCAATGAGAAAACCTGAAATTGGATTAAAGACAAAACCAAATTTAACCAGTAAACCAATCATTCCTACACAATGTCCTAATCCTAAATGTAAATCTTCGAACATTATCGGCAGAGGAATGGTAATCGGTATGGCTTATATTAATCTTGAAACTATGGAAACTGATGAATTAGGTGATGATTTTGAGATTTGTGATAAGGATAATTTAAGGTATAGGTGTTTTGATTGTGAATGGGATTGGGATTAAATTTAAAGGAGGAATCATAATGCAAGCATATTTTACTAAATTTGATAATAATTCTAATTGGGTTAAAGGGGAAGTTGGTAGATTTAGATTTGATGCAAAACTATACAACACTCCATCAAGATTAGGCATTGGTGGTGGAAGGGTTAGTGCGTTAGCAATTTTTGATGGAGAACAGTTTAATCACAATGATTGTGAAATTTATTATGATCGTGGATGGGACATTGAGCCAAGTGGGGATATTATGGATTATTTTAATGCTGTGATGGATTTGTTGGAGAATAGTGATGAAAGGGATTTGGATTGAGGGATGGGATGGGGTGGGAGATAGGGAGGGATTAATATGAGAATTCGTCTATCAATATTAATCAATCAAAGTCGTAGAATTCATGAAATCATTAATCATTTAGAATTTGATAGCGTTGAAGATTTTGTAAAATATAAACAAGATTTTTATAAATGTCTTTTTGTTAGAGGTTGGAAAAGATGTCATATGAGTGTTAATCAATGCTATAAAGGGAATTTTGTTTTGATTCCTTATTTTATTAGAGAGTAATGTTTTTCGAATGGAGATAAGAATTAAAGTAAAAAAATAGACCTCCATTTAAGGAAGTCTATTTCAAAAACACAACATTGATTGCTTCTAATCCATATACGACTGCCAAACCGATTGCAGAACCCTTTAGCATGACCATCCCTACTGCTACTAATGACATAATTTAACACCACCTCTCCAAAAATACTCTTCCCTAAATTTCCAATCATTATACATTTTCTTAAGCATAAATATTATTCAAGGATGTCATTATGACATGTAATGATCTAAGAAGATTACACTCTAGAAACTCTACATCCCATTAGCAACAACGTTTTTAACAATCTAAACTTTTGTCAACTTATATTGTCGCAGAAAGTTGATGGTGTAAGGAGGACAATAATTAGTATTACCAATTTATCATCTTTTATACCTCACTAAAAGGAGGCAAATTTATGTCTACAGTAGTGAATATCCGTTATGGATCAAGCGTCAAATCTTTGACTTGTAATTGTGAAAAACCATTTGTTCCAACTTCTCAAAAAAACACCAAAGAAAAATACTTAGATTGGATCAGTAAACTTGGTGTAGTATTGATGACCTCATATTCATATAGTCATCTTGCAATGAATGTTGCTTTAGGTGCGGAAAAAGTAGTAGCATCTCCTGCAAATATACGCGAAAAATTTAGCCAAATTATTGATGTATTTTCTGCAATATCTGAACCAATTCTATGGGGATTCGCAATTGTTGGTTTGGTATTAGTGGCTACAGGAAATAAGCAAATGGGTTGGAGTCGCGTCAAATCTGTAGCATATGCGTATGTTGGTATTCAATGCCTTCCAGCTTTCTTTGCATTTCTAAGGTACGTTGCTAAAATGTTGACTGATGCTTTTTCAGGAATTTGAGGAGGTTGTTTTATGGAAAATCAAAAACTAATACTTTATGGAGGATCTGCTATCGTAGTCACAATTGGAATGTTACTTATTAAAGGTATTTCTTATGTATTTACTAAGGCCGTAGTCACTATGCTTCAATAGGAGGTGTATTTATGGGAACATTACAATCCATATGGCATGTTTTATCAACTCCTGGCACTCAATTATTGCAAGAGCAAAAACACAGTATTCTTAAATCACTTTCTGAAAATATTGATGAAATTGCTTTAGCAATCGCAATCATCTCAATGTTATTGGGTATTTTTGGCAGTAAAACTGCAAAGCAAAGTACTTATTGGACAATTGTATTATATTTTTTTGCTAAAATTATACTTAATACATTGTCATTATAGGAGGGGTTATTTTGATTGTAAGAATTAACAATTCTCCAGTTAAAATTGAAAATGACGATTCTATTAAAAATGCATTATCCAAACCATTAAATGAAGTTGTTAAAGAATTAATTCAAGATGTTAAACATAAAATGCCTTCTAAACAAAAAGTAAGTAAACTATATACTCAACTTAAGGATAAATCATTATTGGTAGAAAAAATTGATTATACAATCCTAGAAATTGAACCTAGTAAGATTACCAACAACAATAATGTTAGATTGCTAATCTTAGAATTTGCTCGTATTTATAGACCATTTATTAATCGGGTTAGGGTTCTTCAAGATAATCATTACGTAGTCCATACACCAGAGATGAATGTTTGGTGGGAAATACTCCTTACCTATAATTCAATTAAATTTTATCTTATTGTCCCTAATAGAGAAGGATTTAAAAAAGCTATCACACGACAAGTTATGAAATGTTGGAAACAAGCTAATGTTAAAGAAACTGTAGAATACATGCCAAATTTTAAACCTGAACAAACTACTGTTTCATTAATGACTTTAAAATATCATGAAATATTGTCACTTGATATTGAAAATCCAACAACATCTGTATTGGAGTCTTTACTTAACTCTAAACATTATTTATTAGAGGGAGACATTGCACTTTTTCAACTAGGTATGCAAAGTCTTGGTTCAGGATGGAATAATGCAATGACACAAATCAATGAGGAAATTAAACAAACCGATACCATACCGCGTAAAAAAGGTAAAAAATTAACTGCAAAAGAAATAGGACAAGAAACTGCTTATTATACAGGTGATGCGACTGAAGAACTTGCTAATATGTGGGGAAATATATTCTTGCCCGATTGGGAAGATACTGGATATATCCAAAAAACCAAGAAAGGATTTAATGGTAGTATAGATTCCATGTCAACTAGAAGGAAAATGAGATCAGATGCTTTCAAAGTTGCAATTAATATCGTTGCTGATTCTCCTGATGAAGAAAGGAGAAATGCTATTGTTCGCTCCATAGCATCTGGTTTCGATGTTCTTGAAGGGGATAATGCCTTTGTAGATGTTCAACTTAAAAAAGATAAAACAAAATTAAAACGACTTAATGATATTATGACTAGAACTATGCCATCAAATAATCATGATATTTTATGTACCCATGAATTATCAAAGATAATAAATGTTCCAGATAAATCTGCACAGATTGAGTTCTATAATGAATTATCTTTAGTAACAAATCGTGGAGAATCAGAAACACCAAAAGAAATATTTGACGGCAATGAAGGTAAAAATATTCCTTTTGCTTTACTTCAAGATACTGATGGAAAGTGGAAAGAAATATTTTTTGATACAAAGAATCAAAATAACCTCGCAATGACGAGAGTAGTGATCGGCGAACCAGGAACAGGAAAATCCACATTTGCTGTTTCATTATGCTTAGATGTTTTTCTTAGAGGATATGGAGCGTTTGTAATTGATGCTGCTGATGGAAAATTGATTCAAAGAATATTAGATTTAATTCCACCTCATTTGAAGCATAAAGTAAAAATTATAGATTTTATGAATCCAAAATATGCTTGTGGACTTGGATGGAACGAAGCTTTTATTCTTGATAATTTTGATGTAATTCAAGATACTCTCGTAGATGCTGTTGTAGGATATATTGAACTAGTTGCAGAAAATGAATTAAATATGACTGCTAAAACATGGGTAGAAAATGCCGTGAAAGCTGTTTTTACTACTCCGGATGCAACATTGCAAGACATTGAAAATATGATTAATAATGCGGAATATAGAGGTAAAATTATCCCTAAAATTAAAGATCCTGAGTTAAGAATGGATTGGGAATATTATCACAACACAATGACTAAAGAAGAAAGAAAGGCAATTTATGACCAAGTTTATCGTAGAATTTCCAGTTTAATTAGAAAACCATCACTAAAGAGTTTTATCCTTCAAAAACCTAAAAAAGATGAAAATGGTGAATATTTATTTAATATTCGCAAATGGATGGACAATGGATTTTTATGCCTTGTTAAATGCAATGAGACCCTGACCGAACCAATTCAAACTGCTTTAGTATCTTTTCTATTAGCAAAATTTAATCTTGCTATGATTTCTAGAGAAAATATATCCGATGAATCAAATCGTAATAGTTGCTTTTTATTTCTAGATGAGCCAGACCACTACATAAAAAGTAGTGAGAACTGGAGAAATATGCTTACTAGATATCGTAAATATCGTTGTGGTTTAGTATTTATGTTTCACGGTTGGCAACAACTTGTAGAAGCAGATAG
>Ga0209728_1000507_pt1 | contig 31001 bp, 45 predicted proteins | sample RifGroD1_FD_183997 | JGI IMG/M metagenome (GOLD analysis project Ga0209728, IMG submission 183997) | Groundwater microbial communities from Rifle, Colorado, USA - Groundwater D1 (SPAdes) (version 2) | ecosystem: Environmental > Aquatic > Deep subsurface > Groundwater | place: Rifle, Colorado... | reverse complement strand
ATGACCCATTTAGCTGGAAGATCGCCCCCGGTAGTTACTACAGCCTCTCCAGGTTTGCATTCACCTTGCGTCTCAACAATCTTGTAGCACTCTTTGAGTATCTCAATGCCCCCTGCAGCATGAATTGCCCCGTCTACTCCGCCGCCTCCCATTAAGCTGGACTTAGCGGCATTAACGATAGCATCCACTTCAAGTTTGGTTATGTCACCTTGCATTAACACTACGCCTGGACTACTGAGAAATGTTAGGCGTTGCGGAGGCCTAGGTTGGCGAGCTTTATCAATGAGCGCCTCCATCTCAGGTGTAAAGGGTAACATAATAGCTGTAGATTTAGCTAAGCCATGTTCAAACTCCGCCCTAGTAAACACCTTCTCATGCAAGTAACGATCAGTACGATCAAAACCATCGGGGTCAAGAACCTTTACGTTGAAGTCCTTACTCCACTCAGCAATTGTCTTTTTAATTTCTTTCATTTACTTAGCCTCCTTAACTTTTTCCCATACCTGAGATACTGGTTTCTTTATATACATGTCTTCAGACTGAATAGGCTTACCAAACCTAAGCGGAGATCTCCACGCCAGCAATATGCCCAGAGTTGTATGACTCTCAAAACCTCCTGACAAAGCCCTGGATAGGGCTTCCTGCCATTTGATTTCCTCTACCTGTATAAACTCACCCTCGTCCAATTCTAAAGGATCCTGAACCAATTCTGTGGCTAGGTACATGTGGATTTTCTCCGATGTGAAACCAGCTGAAGAATAATAAGAACCTAATGATACTAACTTACCACGATAGCCAATTTCTTCTCTAAGCTCACGTTGAGCAGCTTGGTCTGGAGTCTCTCCTTCATCTATCCTACCAGCAGGTAACTCAAGTAACTCTTCCCCTACAGCAAATCTAAACTGGTGTACCATCATTACCTTATCACCTTTCAAGGCGACAATACATACAGCATCTCTTACATGGGCTATTTCGCGAAATCCAACACTCTCATCTGGTAGTCTAACTATTGCTTTAGTTACTGCAATTATATTCCCTGCGTACTCAGTCGTACCAGATATATATATTTCCTTCAACTTTTCCATTTATTCTCCTCCTCTATTTAAATTCTCTAAAGGCGTGGTATGCCCATAATAATGTGCCTAAAATACATATAATGGTCATACCTAATTTGTTTCTTTGATAGTGAAAATGAGTAAAACTTAGTAGTAATACTACACATACAAATATGAAGAAGAAGCTGATAACCACTAAACCTCCTTAAAATAAAGTGAGAGAAGAATAAAAAATATTCTTCTCCCCATTGTACTTATACCATTAGAAAGAACTAGATGACCGAACCCTCCTCTGCCGGCTTTAGTGGGCAGTTACTAAGTTTTCCTACTGTCCGAATCTTATATGTGCTTGTAAGTTTCTTTAGCGCACAGCAAGTGTGTAAGGTATCCTCCAATTGACACTCCATGCAGATTATAGGTGTAGGAAATGTAAAGACAGCGTTCTTAGCCCAGTTTATATTTGACATATTTTACCCCTTTCTTATTTTAACCAACTTAAAAATGAAGTAGCCGCATAATATAAGTCTATTGAAAACAGCATGCAAGTAACAACTAAAGACACCTTCCTATTCTCGCGACTTTCTCGAATACCTGCAGGTATGAGACAAAGTGCAAACACTGTAAATAATATAGCCCACAGTAATTCTGACATAAATTATTCACCTCCTTAAATTAATACCGCACCATTGTTAATAGCTCTGGATAACCACTTATAAAAGCCTAGTGGATCCTTACGCTGCCCTGCTATATTGCTACAATACATAGCATACTGATTATGCACTGCAGCCTTCATAGATAACTCTTGCCAGTTATGAAATGGTATAGGTTCTCTCCTCACTGCTCTAGAGCTGTTACAGTACCCACCATACCTAGTGTAACTATCATATCTAGCACCTGATTTCCAACCCATTTAAATTCCTCCTGGGCTGAGAGCGCCAGTATTCTTAGCTGAGTTTCTCCTGTTATTAGCCTGTTCCTTCCAGGTGCACCATTTACAATTACCTGGTTCATAATCACCATTGGTATCAATACGCTCTATGGTTGTATTATGCACTCCGTGCTCCATGACATGCGCTTTAAATTTTTCAAACATATCCTCTATAAAGCTAGCAGGGGAGTCTAACCAGGAAGTGCATATACGCACACCTTTGCCCCCATAATATTTATAATTCAAAGCGCGTGAATCTAGGCATCTCTTCTTCATGTTATTCCTACGGTTACGTAAAATAACACGTAGTTCATCGTCCGTCTTAGCCGGGTATGTACACTTACATTTTCTAGATTTATCTATTACAAGCGTTCTTCCTTTAAATACAGCTGGAGAATTGCAAGCAACACATACGCAGTTCCAATTTGCTTTATAGGCGTTGCTAGCATTTGCATAAACTAAAGATACTACACGCCAGCCACCATATACCTGCCCCACTAAATTAATTTTTATAATGTCCCACTCCTCTTTTAAATAAAAAATAAGCCCTCCAATTTCTTGGAGGGCTTTAAAGCTTCAGATATTACCTAGTTAAGTTTAGAATTTTCTCACGGACATTGGCGTTAGATGTCCGTTGATCCTTCAAGGTAGACACAACTGCTGTAAGTTGCTCAATGTGCTCATTAGCTACATTAACGCGGTGATCAATTTTGATGTTGATGTTGTCCAGCTTGATAGCAGCCTTATTGAACATGTTAATGGCCTTGTCGGCCTGCTTACCAAACTTGTTTAAATCCCGTGTTAACCGAGCTGCAACAGCACCTACTTGATAAGCTAAATTACGCATAAATCCAAACATATTTTTCTTCCTCCTCAAATTTTGGTAACTTCTAATCTGCCGTGTTTATTTGGCATGCCTAAGCATTATGATACAGTATACACCTACCATAAAATAATGTATAATATACCGGAGGTGAATAATACATGAGTACAGGAAATGATAGGAAAAATCAGGCTTTAGGTATACCTTTTGGTACCGCATGTAACCGCTTAAGAAAACAAATTATGTTCCACTTAGTACGGCAACTCGGTATGGATATATGTTTTCAATGTAATACCAGAATAGAATCTGTTTCTGAGTTATCAATAGAGCATAAACTTCCATGGCTATATGATGAAAATCCAGCAGATAAATTTTTTGACCTGGATAATATAGCATTTAGTCATCTATCTTGCAACGTAAAAGCTAGTGTTCCAGACAGACATAAATACCCACGTAAGGCAGCCAGTTCTCATCGTATAATAAATATACCTACAAATAAATCTGGGTATAGAGGTGTGACTGAGAGAACTAAGAATAGCTACAGGGCCTACGCAAATGATGGTAAGGGTAATTCAGTTAATATAGGACATTATAAGACTCCGGAGTTGGCAGCTATAGCCCATGATGAGTATATTACGGCTAATGACCTTAAAGTTGCTACAAACAAAGAGTTAGGACTTCTTTGATATTAATGGTCCCCAGGGATGGATTTGCACCACCGGTGTATCTTACGTCGTAGATTTACAGTCTACTGCCCTCGCTACTAGGCTACCTGGGGATTATTTGGCCGTTGTCCTACTATTAGACGATACCCCAATATGACAGGCAGATAAGGGTGCCCTACCCTCCACCTGCTCAAGGTGGACCTAGATGTTGTTTGTAGCACTACATCAAAAGCTTGGCTGACTAGGGTAGCTGCCACCTTATTTCAGGCTTCTACGCATCCTAATACTTACGCCGCATTACTTTAATTCTGCTTACCTCACGACAAGCAATTTCTCAAAGTACTTAGCCCTTTGAGACTCGTTTATGTGGGTACCTCACGGTTCTTCCCCAACTCTCACCTGAGTTTTATTGTAAACATAGTATACAACACACTTTAGCTGAATGCAATACTTATTTCCTAGATTTTCTAGCAAATTTATTTACAGTGCTTGCATATAGCTCCTCGTTTACTTTGGTAGATACTGGCTCTGTTTTGGTAATTCCAGTATCTCCACATTTAGTGCATACCCAGTACCAACGTAGAGAAGGATTAATAATTGAGATGCCGTACACATTATCGTGCTCGCAAGGTAGTTCTTTATTCATTTGTAGACGCTCTCTTTTCCTAGTAGTTTAATAATTGCCTTCACACCTTGCAAAGACATCTCAATAGGTAGGTCGGTACTGATAACTGTATCACATGCAGCTAAATCTAGGACTTCCTTATCATACCCCTGTATACGTTCTACAATCTTAAGGTACTCGCTGCCATATCTAGTGCATAGCCGTGTGTAAGCATTTAGCTGAGAGCAAAATATACCTATGACGAAGATATTAGAAGGTAGTAAATCTCTATACTGTTCTGCACCCTCTGCAGTCAATATAGTATAATAATCTTGGTCGCCATTAATTAATGTTCCCAACTGAAAATTAGTGGTACCGTAGTAGTTATCACCGTATCTAATAAACTCACAAAGCTCTCCGCGGGTATGCATTTCACATAGCTGGTCCTTACTAACAAAATAATAATCTTCACCGTTTACTTCACCTGGACGAGGGGTTCTCGAGGTGTACGTTGTGAATAGCGGTAGACCACAAAGCTTCCCTAGAGTGCTTTTTCCTGCTCCGCTAGGCCCTTGAAATACTACTAATTTACCCATTATCTATCACTTCATTTAAATAGTCAGCTACCGTGATTAATGCGGGAAAATACTTGCCCCCATTACGGACCACCATAGCACCTACCTGATCTAAGGATTTGCGTTGCCCTTCAGTAAAACAGCAATCCTTATCTGCAGTCAAGGCACAAAATAAAGTTTTCTCAGGTCGTTTATTGCTGTCGTCTATAACCTCAGCAATAGAGTACACACCGCTCATTAACGGTGTTATCACATACAAGCAATAATCGCATTCCTCTCTTTGTTTTCGTTCCTCTGCTTGCTCTTTTTCTGTCCAGTCCTCGACAACGGGATCAAAGTAATCAATATTAAGCATGGGAATGAGAACCTTTCTCCAAATACTATCATTACATGTTCCACCGAGAAATACTTTAGTCATTATCTCGCATCCTCCCTAAAATAGTATCCATCCTAGCTTCGTAGCAATCTACACATAGACACTTATACTCTTCGTCACCAACACCTTCGAAGTTGCTGCCCTCAGTAACAGTAGGAGCGTCTTCAATACTGAATGCTCTGTATGACAGAATGCCCTCCTCAACGCAGTCTGAGCAAATGCCTGTCTTCTTAATTACTTGATCGGCTATAGCCATTAGTTCAGGCATAGGACCAAATGGGTGCTGAAAGACGTCCATGTCTAATCCAGCTATATGGACGTCTATATTACGAGATCTCAATGTACGGCATATAGATATAATAGAATTACTGTAGAATTGTGCCTCGTCAAATATAACAACGCTGGTTCCCGGTCGTAAATGCTCAGTAAAAAATAGCTCTAGATTAGTAAGCGGAGTAGAGGAGAAGGCAATTTTACCTTCTCCCAATCTAGACACTATAGCGTCTTTATCCCAGCGGCTGCTAGCCTCAGGGTGGAATATTTGACATTGCCTTCCTGCAACCCTACACCTCTCAGCGATACCTATAATATCCAGAGTCTTAGCTGAACGCATAGGCCCAGTAGTTACAACAATCTTACCTGACAAGCGAATCCCTCCAAGCCATAGCATCATTTAGAATATCCCTACGCCATATATCACCGCATACAGGACATATGGCGTTAGTTACGAGTATAAACTTAGCCTCTGTGCTTCTACTTTCTGGAGGATTGTATCGTTGGGCACGTATTATACCTGGGGCAGCCAAAGTTTTTACTTTACATCTACTGCATTTTGGCATAACTATACCCGTTGGAGGAGCAATTAGAGGTATTGATTCATTTATTGTCATTAAGTTTCATCACTACTCCCTTCGCAATACATTCTTCAGGTGATTTATCTCCTTCTATCCGGATGTACTCAAACTGCGGATTTTGCAAAGAGAGTTTACCCCCTATTCGTTCCTGAGCACTAACTACGACAACCTTACCTAGGTATTTATCAGGATTGTTACTCATATCTTTTCGAATAGCGTCTGACATACCTGAGGCTTGCCCTACCTTCATCATAGTGTATATAGGTAGATTGTTATAGGATCCTGTCTGAACATATTGCCCAAACTCCATAGCCCCAATCTGCCCAAAGAATTTTCCCTTCTTAGCAGCAGTGAAACCTATTACAACACAATCGAAGTCCTCACCTACCTTAGCCTTAACCCAAATATTGGCTGGCTTTTTACCTTCAAAGTAAGGTGCAGTAACTAATTTAAGGACAACACCTTCCCCGCCAGCAGCTACAATAGAGTCGTAAAAAGCCTTCTTATTACCTTTTACTACAGCGCTCCTTTGAACTAAGGTGGGTGATTGCAAACGTACTACGGCAAGTTCTACCACACTCCGTCGCTTCCACCAAGGTTCAGCACGCATATCTTCCTCGCCCCAGAAAAGACAATCAAAGCAGATAAACCTAAAGTCTTCTGGCGCAGTTGGCCCATCATTTTTAGGGTTAAGAAATCCAGCTACCTCCTCGTGCCTACGGAGGGGACTAAAAACCTCACCATCTAAAATTGTTCCTGCCGGAACATCCCAGGCCGGCATATTAGCTAAGCGTGGAAACCGGTGAGTAAACTCTATAGGTCTGGTAGGATCAAATTTACTAGCTGAGCGTGTGAACATGCGATTACCCTTTTCCATGAAGTGTACTGTTGCGCGAATGCCATTAATTTTTATATCTGCCACATAATTTGGATCATTCCATAAACGCAGCAACTTCTCCGGCTTCGGTAACTCACACCCCTGTGTCCATACAACTCTCGGTTCTTCCAATATATTTCCTCCTTAAGTTAAAATTAGAGCGGTAACATTTCTGTTAACCCCTCTAAAATACTTATACCATTGTATAATTAAAGTACCTAGGATTTTTTGGTTATTAAATGGAAATCAAGAATAACTAAAGCATCAGACTCATCTGCCGTCATTGTACAGTCCAGATCGTAACCTTGATATTTTGTAAGCAGCATGTCTTTGAAAGCCTCTTTAGTTACATCTTCCATGGCCTTTAGTTCCGTAGGAGTTCTAGCTAAACAGAACTTACTTAGTAGTTTAGTTGGGTCATAGAGTTGCCTTGCATGATTTACATTAATCTTGATTAGAGGGATGTCCCTTATAACAGTTAAGGACATCAGAACACCCGCAATTTCTGCTAGCTTACGCGTCACATCCATAGAGCGAAACGCCATGTTGGCCTCCATAAGGACCAAGTCTGGCTTCTCCTGCAACATGATTGAATTAATGCCTAAGGCCATCATGGATACTCGGTTATCCTCGTTCACTTGTTTGTAGATTAAATCACGGGCCTTCTTAGTTTGCTTCGTTACAATCTCACCTTTAGTTCGTACATAACTAAACACAGAAGCTTTAGATGGAGTAAGTACCTTACGCTTAGTACGAAGGAATCCAAGTATTTCTGGATTAATATTTTCAGGTACTATAGCTAATGTTCGTAGGGATTTAATTTCACTATTAGTAACTTCAGCTATTGCTACACCGCTGCACGTAGTGGAAAGATCAAAAGATACTATCTTCATTCTCTAGGTCCTTCAGGTACTGCGGAACCTGCAAGAGCTTTAAGAATACTCTCAGCCGATGTGTTCTTATCTACAATTAGCATTAAGGGGTCGTAGCGCACATTGTTAATGAGTAAAATTGGTTCAATATTAGGGGTAGCAGATAGCAGACTCTCAGAAGTGCTTTCAATGTAACATCCTACCATAGTACCTAGAAACTCTCCAGACTCTATCATTTCTTCCACCATTGTTAACACTGGATGTCCAGGGGCATCATCCCATATATCCTCAAATAATAGTTCTGCCCGGCACTCTACAGGATTAATAGTAAAGGTTAGAGAGCACTCCTTACCACCTAAGTAAATTTCCTCATCATCTACATCAACAATAGTAAATACTTTTTGTGTAGTGTTGTACTTTCGCACCCAAGCCAGTACACCTTTTGTATCACCTGTAAGTTGAAAATCCTGCGGAATAAATTTGCGGTAGTACGTATTAGGTACAAAAGTATCGATATTAGTCATTCTGAATATACCTCCTATGTTTTACTCCACCTTCTTCTAAGGTGTGCAAGGTTTCAGTGTGTGCGTAGTCGTTTAGGAATACTACTTCGGATATCCCCGCAGCTATAATTAGTTTAGTGCAATCAGTACAAGGCTGGTGTGTCACATACATTATTGCCCCTTCAATAGCCTGTCCCTTGCGCGCTGCTTGTGCTATAGCATTCTGCTCCGCGTGACTTGCAAAGCAGAACTGCATACCTTCTCCCGATGCATAACCTAGCTCCGCGCGTCGGCATACACCGTATCTTGTCAATAATCCAGGACCTAACTCAGGAGGAGCCATAACCTTATAAGGTACATCGCAACAATTCACCATGCCTCTAGGAGAACCATTATACCCAGTGGATAAAATGCAGTTATCTTTACTTACTATTACCGCACCTACAGCCCTTCTAATGCAACTAGTCCGTTTAGCTACTAGGCATGCTAGCTCACTAAAATACTGATCCCAGCTTATTCTCCCCATGTAGATACCTCCTGCATATATAAGGCTACTATATTACTAACTTCTCCCTTCGTAGGCATTAGTCTCGAAGTACCTGGGAATTTTATCTTCCCACATCTCATTTTACCTTGACTACAAAACCCATCCATAAGACAAGGATAAGTTATGTCATCAAATAATGTAGGACAAACGCGCATCAATTCTCCAAGTATAATACGTGCTATAATCCTAATGTCCTCTTGAGCGCGATAGCATAAACGCAGGCGTAAAAAGTGACGCCATTCACGAGCGTTAGCTGTCATATAGAAGACTGTGGTAGTAGCATTAGTAAGAGCAAAGCGGGCCTGCTCAGCAGGTATACCAAATGCAACCATGGCAGTATAAAAGCTTTGAACCTCTTCTTGAAACTCCTTCCAGGTATTCGCAAATGCTGGGTTTTGTTCTACTTCAATAGGAGTAATATAGCTAAAGGCATCTTCTACAACATACCTTTGAGAGCGCTGAGAGAATGATGCTATTCGGTGTCGGGTAAACATCTGAGATATAATGCGACTAGTCTGTATCTCAAATGTAAAAGCATTGTGCTCAAAGACACTCTCATGCCCAGAGTCTTTGCAGAACTTGAGTACCCCGGAGTTAGGCACACTGTTGTAACAAAGGCACGCGGCATTTATAGCTACTTTATCTGCTTCTGCAGTATATGTCACTAATTTAGCTAAAGGCTTAGTTTGTAAATCTGAAATATTGCACACCTCCCAAAAATTATATTTAAAAGATGGTTGGACCCTTAGGCCCAACCTAATTAGCGCATAGAACTTCTATGATAGTGCATGAAAGCAAAGAGTAAATCTGCACTGAACTTATCTATCTCCATCATGTTGCTCTGCTTGCGAATAGCATAATGTGATCCAGGAAAAGCTGTAATTTTAGTACGATCCATTCCGGTTCCTCCATCTGCTGCACTAGAAACAAATTTACCCATATCTAAAATAGTTCCTATGTGAGTAAATTCAAGGCAGCTTCCAAACCCTGGAGGAGCCTCCTTCACTACTGTACCATCTGCTAGGATATAGTGCCCTTCAGGGGTAGTTACTAGGGCAGTAGCTAAATCAGCCGGGGAGAAGTGTGCTGAGGCTGTGTGGTGTATAAACATCTCCCTAAACCTCTGAGTAGTTGCTAATACCGAACTTTCAGCAGGCACTACAGGGGTAGCTGCATCTATCACGGCCTCTATAAAAAGATCTTCTTCTGTATTAACTGCAGTTACTTGAGGAGTTGGCACCGCATCAGTGGATGCATTCAAGTTTGCCAATACAGTGAAATGTTTGTCAAAGTCATCTAAAGCAACAACGTTATTCTGTAAAGACTGAATAAGCCAAGCTAAGGATTCCTCACTCATTAATATTTGTCGCAATATTAGCTACCTCCTTACCTGTTTTCATTACTGACATAGCCTGCATGAAGGCCTCTTTTAACTCAGGAGCATCGCGGTCAGGATACGTTTCAATTACCGCCTGGGCTATGAGTGCATAGTTTGCCATATCTGATAGTGTCTCAGAGAGCTTCTCTTCTACTAGAGTCACCCCCTTAGCATTAATAGAAGTGCAGCGCAATAGCTTATCCCATAAGCGAGGCAGTAAACCACCTTCAGTACCAAATAGATAGTAAGTAATAAGAACAGCATGCCCATAGTCAGCGTTCTTAGTTCTAAATACCTCTTTTAAAGCACTAATGTTACCCAGGTAGGTACCAACATACCCTTTAGCTTCAGGGGAGAATGGGGATGGTTCAGTAATTGTAATAGGTGTAAGACCTGCAATGAAATCCAATGCTTCTCCAACACCCTCAAAACCCAGAGAGCGTGCCTCAGTGTTCACCATATTCAGATCAAATGTGGAAGGGCAACCGTCCAATCTTTCTATACCGGATAGAAGTCGCTCTACTTCTTTAATTGTATACTTACCTGCAAATGCCCTTTCTACTAGAGCTGCTAAAGCGCGCTGTTCTAACTCTTCAGTATTGTACATTAAATCCGCTCCTTCTTTTAATTAGTATATACCTAGTATACAACATTAATAAAGTACATTCAAGACGATATACTATAAAATATATCGTCTACACCTATTGACTTTCGTTTAGTACTGTTGCATAATAGATTTACGAGGTGGTAAGCGCAATATGGAAAATAAAGTACCTAAAATAGTAAAAGGTAGATCAGCCCAGTATTCAACTAAAGTGCAACCTGTAAACGTACTTAGCGATAAAGGCCTCAACAACGATCATGAATTCTTTAAGAATTCTGCTATCAACGATGAGGACGGAATGACTAAGTATAGCGTAGACACTAATGAGAAACTTAAACAAGAAATAAATTTAATTTATGGAGGTAAGGTATTATGGCAGCATTAAAACTATCCAAGTCGGACTTGATCAATACCCTGACTGCGGATGAAGAACTCAGTGGGCTTACTAAAAAAGAGATTAAAATGGTGGTTGATAAGGTATTTTTAATCCTAGGCGCAGTTATAGTCGCTGGAGGGGTAGCTACAATTCAAGGATTTGGGCGATTATTTACACGCGTAGCTAAAGCTAAGTCATTCAAGAAGATCATAAGCGGGGAAATAGTTGAAGTTGGGGAACGTAATCTACCAAAGATGAAGTTTTCTAAATCTCTGGTCAATAGGGTTAAAGGACTTATCTAATTTCTTTAAATAAAGCTAGTTGCAATACTGCAACTAGCTTTATTTTATTTAGTAAACTGTGCGTATATATATTCCACGGCTTGTGTGATCGTAACTACGCTACGATCACTTAGGGATCCTTTTATTCTTTCCCTCCTAGGAGGGAAGGGACGTAGTATACTATCAGGGAAGTCACCCTTTTCATTATCTGTTAAATATTGCGCCAGTCCCTCTAACAAGACGATACTATAACGACAAGCTTCCCGCGCATCCTGTGCATTTTTAACCGTGAAGTCATCATTATTTACAGCGCTGTACAACGAATTCATAATGTAATTTTCGTCGGAGTCTAAGTCGTGATTAAAAGGTGAAGTAAAGAACAAATTAAGAACACTGTCTAATCCTGTAAGATTATCTATAGGATAAGTAATATCCTCCACTACATGCCCAAAGCAAACTTTACCCTCAGAACGATATATATTTCCAAAGGGGTGCTGGTATAGTACAACATCTAAGTCACGAGGAACATCTTTTAGTGCAGCGTATAGAAACACATATCTAATAAAGTGTCCACTATGATCTAACTTTGTTCCGAGCACTACTACGGCAATAGTGCGAGGACTTAATGTTAAGCCGGAAAATTCAGGTATAGTAATACGTTGTCTATCACCATAGCGATCCCGTTCACCAGCATATATCCCACTCTCCTCCCCATGCGTAGCATGATATATACCCTGCGGGATATCTAGTACCACTATAGTGGTCAGCCCTTTAGCTGTGTAACTTATACAGGTTGTAGGTAGTAAGGGAGTTACAGTAACAGGTTGCAACATAGTACTTAGACCTTCATGCAGCTTGGCTAGGGGGAGAATTATATTCTCCCCTTCTGAAGCAATAACGGCGTGACTATTAAATATATCAATTATAGTATCGATGTTAAGTCCTCCTCTCTAAGATCCTGTATCGGTACCTCTCTATAAGTACCGTCACCAGCCTGCAATGTAAACGATATAGCTACACCTGGAGGAACTACATTATTTGGAGCGGCTACTAAAGGGGTCGTTTCCTCTACACTTGGCGTCTTAGCTGAGACCTTTAAAAAAGCTACCCGCTCTTCTACAGTGGAAACTGTAGAGGTTCCAGGGAGGTAAGAGCCAACAGCACGGACATTATCGGATATAGTATCCTTAAATACGTAGTATACATGCTGCTGGAGCCTGTTTATTAAATCAAACAGCTCCGCCACAGACTGAAACACAGCATCTAACTCATCAAAATTGGTATCTATACGAAATGTATAGACATGATAGATAGGGTAAAGATTAAACCGTGTTGGTAAAGCTGCTACAAGATCGGCTTTACTAAGATTGTTCCTAACCTCCCTACCAGATATTAGGTTTCGTAGGTAACTAACTAGATCAGACTTATTCCTTGAGGAACAATTGCATGTTCTATAGTTGGTCTCGTTCTCTGGAACATTAAGGTTTAATACTTCCTGTACTAAAGCATTAGCATTAAATTCTGCAAGAGTATTATATATACTAATAGAATCTGAAGGATCTGTTACCTCCAATAACTTAGCTAAAGTTTGGTTGATGTACATTAACCCACTTATGGATCTAGAATCTAAAGTAAGCTTCGCTGTATATGCACCTGTGTTAATTCTAGTGTACTGTATGGAAATATGCCCAGATGTAATGTAAGAAATCCCTCCAGCACTACGTAAACTACGCAGAATTCCACTCTCAGAATCTCTTAGCATTACTATAGAGCAGTTACTAACCTCTGTAAGTTCTGACTGCTGTATACGTTCTCGTAAGGTGCGGTATTTTGAGTTTAATAAACGTGTATAATCAGCAAGAGATAGATGGTAGCTGCTTCTCTGAGAAGGAAAATAACGCGGCAACGCAGTAGCTAAATGGTGTATTAAATGTGCGGCAACAATTTTATCTTGCAGAGTGCTCTCAAGGACGTCCTGAATATATTCCTCAACTACTTCCTCAACTACTTCCTCAACTACTTCCTCAACTACTTCCTCAACGGGGGTGGATATACTCGCAGAAACTGTAGTAGTTGTAGTGTCTTCTACTACGATGCTATCTGCAATTACAGGGTATTGGATGCGCAATGCGTCCCTCATTTGAGCATTCCATAAAGTTACGTCCTCACCAATACCCTCAGTAGGGGTTCCCCTGTTAAAAAACTCACTAAATGGAGGCTCACTCCCGGCAGAAGCGGCGCCTTGCTCTACAAGAGGGGTAATAGTTGTGGGAGTGCTAATTACACTATTTAAGGATGCGGGTTGAGGTGCTCTAGCATATCTACCAGTACTGAAGTTTGCAGCTGTTGCTTCGTAGTTGTATACGTAATTATAATGTGGATTAGGATCATAATTATAATGTATCATCGTCAGTACCTCCATATCCAGTCATAGGTGAAATAGCTTCCAGCCCCTTAGTAAGTTTGGAAACATAGCTCATAGCTTGTATACTTAGTCTGTCCCCAGGTGTTAGTCTAATTTTTTGTCCTAATTTAAAATGCTTAGCAACAGCTTGTGGGCTACCGAGTATTAAAAGTGACGTATTTAACGTAGCAGTTTCAGGAGCTTTATCTAAGGCAGAATCTTTAGCAAAGGCCATAAAGGCGGACATTTCTAACAAAGGATACACCTCCTAAATTTATAAGGTGGGCTATAGCCCACCCCTTAACCTATTTACTCCGTATCTTCTACAGGTCCCATATCCCCAGTAGTATCGAATGCTTCATGTATAGCCGCGGTGGTTTCTGCATCCATACGGGAATACCCTTCTAAGACATCTTCAGGCTGTAGGATACCTTGTAATCTATCAGTTACAGTACCAGTCATCTCTAGGAGGTTTAAGGGTATGGCGGTGGCTACAGTAACACTTCTTCTAACATCATTTAATACAGCAGTCACTTCGCGCTCGTCACTCTCATCGTCATGTGTGATGTCCTCATATTTTAAGGCAGGGCCATCTAGTATTGGTTCCGCGGGTTTTCCACCAACCAGTTCAATGGCAGCAGCATTGATGTAATGTGTAGTCATATTGCCAGCCTTAGTATTAAAGGTTACATGGTTGTAAGTTAATCCTGCAGCGGAAAGTAAATTGCTTACCATATTCTTAATAACTACAGCAGCCATTAAGTTCGTGTCACTGGCCTGCGGATTACTTAAAGCACGCTCAGCACAACTAAGTTCTGTAGTAAATTTCTCCTTTGACTCCAGTATGTCCGGGTATAATTCCACCACTGTAGGAAGGAGGAAGTAACCTGCAGGACTGTCAAAAGGTGAAATTTCTGCAGGCCAGTTAGGTACGGTTTCATGATATAACACAGTAACCTTTTCCCTCATATTTTTCTGCAGACCGATAACGACCTGCCCGGCATACTCTTCATTCCCGGAGTCAATGTATAGCAGAGGTTTACTTTCTTTCCACCCTCGTACTACTCTGTGAATCATCCGACGTACTGCATGTGTGTCTGTACAGTTAACTATGATAGGTACAGATTTGTACTTCTCTACATAAGACATAAGAATAGCCTTCAGGTGCTCGTCACTTTCAACGTAAGCGTCAATACAGTCAACACGCATACCAAATGTGGCTCCTACTTTAGTTGCCATACGCGCTGCCTTGTTTTGCCCTATATCCTTAACAGTGAAGTTCTGCCTTCCCACATTCTTATCTTCAACATTATCTCCATCAATAAGAGTATAAGTGTGTTTATTAGTTAAAGCTCCACCAACTATATCTTTAAATGGAGCAAGCATCTTACCTAAGAAAGGGGCTAGCTGGCTTCCTGTACCTCCAGCACCTAATTGAATAAAGGATAAGGGGTAACCAGAAAATAGACTCCAGTTATCCCCTTCCGAAAACAGTCGTAAGGTATAGTTCACTTCTAACTCTTGCATATTAATATCCCTCCCGTAAAATAGCAGATGTTATTTCGTCATAAGCCCCAAATTTACTGCCTACAGCAGCAGCCACCTCGTCAATGTAGGCCTCAATTAAAGCCTCAATGGCAGCCTTTCTTTCTTCAGGACTCCAAGTAAAGATGGTGTCTATAACACCAGTATGAGCGTCTAATGTTTCATCATCCTCTTCAGGAGCATCAGGTGCTCCTGTTCCATACCACGCTGGCATACCACCAGCGTATCCACCATCTTCCCCTTCTCCGATAGGGTCGGAACCTGGGGTACCTGAAATAGCACCAGGTATTGTAGGATGTGCCAAAGGTTCAGCAATATAAATCCCTTTACGAGCACGCCTAGCTTCTAGCTTATCTGCTCTACGTTGCTCAGCGGTTATTGCAAAGCGTGTAGGAGCATCCAATTCGTCCAGGAAAGCTGCATCATACTGAGCCTCATTGTAGTAATCTCCAGGAATTTCAGTGTACCACTCACCACTGGCTTCATCGAATTTCCTGATACCTCCAGGTATTGCACTGTATGATCCTCCATAAGGCTTACGTGAATTATAAGGAGTACGCGGTGGGGTGTAATGTGCCCGTGGATTATACGGAGTGTAGGGAGGGTAAGCAGTACGTGGTAAATAAGAAACAACAGGAGTAAGTGGAGGGGCAGATTTACATTTAGCTACCCAAGCAGCAGGAAATGTGCCCGTAGTAGGAGGGGCTACAGTCAAGATTAAACCAGCAGGCAAATCAAAGATATCCCCAATGGTTATATCTTTATGGTCCCCACCTACACAGATACGAAATTTATGATTGAACAGTGGCCTGTCAAGGTTACCAAATACACCGTAAACCCGAGTTTCTTTTTCATCTGCAGTATCAGTACCTGACCAGAAAGCTCCCATAGTGTTATGGGAATGTATATCCATAACTAATAAGTACTTCTGATCTAATACCTGATTACGCTGAAAATGCACCGCAGCTCCAGATACTACTTGTTCTGGGCAAGCCATAAACCAGGTACGTGCTTCAGCATTCCAATAAAATTGGACCATTGCTTCAGCCCCACGATGTTGTTTCATAACTTCTCTAAAGAATGCCGCAGTGTTCAGAAACATGTCATAAGGCACTTTTGGGAGACTTAAGTTTAGCCCTTCAGAGTACGCAGGTAACCCAGGAACAGTAACGGCCTTAGCTACAAATAATCCTATAGGATTAGAGATAGCTCGATAAACCCCCGCTTTACCCATAATAAACCTAATAGGTTTATCTGAGGCACCTAATTCTTTAGGTGTTAAATGGTAACTGCAGAGCTGTTGAGCTAACTGATCCTCCAAAGAAAGTTCCTCATTTTTAGCAATTTCTGTCATAATTAATATTATCCCCTCTCACTGCAAAATGTTGAAAATCTTGATCGATATGTCCCGGTGCGTTCCATGTATTCCCAGAATGGAAAATCTTCTAAGGGTTTATCATTTAAAGCTGTAAATAGATGTTCACCTCTAGATAGATCCCTACCCTCAAACGGGATATGAAGGTGCAACCCACTCAGATCCCCGTTAAATGGCCCCGAGTAGAATAACTCATTTATACTACCCATACTAGCTAAAGAGGGCATGGTTGGAATGTTAATGTTACCCCAGCAGATGTTGCATTCAGGGCGGTAGACATTACCAAACGGGTAAGAATAAAGTGTTTCTTCAGGATCAATAATAGGATTACGGGTAATAAATATACGAGTATTACGAATTCGCAATCCCCCAGGTACCTCAGTAGCTGCTATAAACCATACATGATTTGGCATAGGCACAGCATACTCGGTAGTACCGTTGCTATTTACGTAAGTAACCTTACGTATGTGTGCAGGGAGATCCACAGCTAGGTACACATTCTGCCCTTGTTTAACATATTGCTTAATGCCGGCAGGAAGTAGACCAGTGTCTGCTTGAGCCACTGCAGAGAAGGAATTAATGAAATCATTAGCAGCCACAAGTTTAGTAGTACTGATACCATGTTCGTCTGTCTGCTTGATCTGTATGTCTCCGTTGTCCCTTAGTATTATTTGAGCTAGTTCCCCAGACATTAGTTTTCCCCCATTCTAGTAGTGTATTTCTGGAATAAATCAAAGTAATTGAAATGTGGCTTATTTAATAAGGTTACATGACTAGAAATAGATGTAATGATTTCCTCAATGTACTTACTTATACTACAAGCGTGTCTGGAATCTAAACTATTAAGGTAACGTGTGTAGTTTATTCTAAAGGTATAGGAGCATCCTATACCTTTAAATAACACTCCTAATCCTCCCCTGCGGTGTCTAGATGTAACAATAGAGGAAAGAACTGGAGCAGCGTTCGCAGGGTAATGCCCACTTAGCATACCTGTAATGTAAGGAGCTAGAAATTCTGTATCTAAAGATATGTCTAAGTACCTACCTTTAGAGTGAGCAAAGCGTACCTTTGTGATGCCTGGAATAGCTAGCAAACGCGCCTTTACAACCCTTCTAAATAAATTTAAGTAGTCTTCAAACCATATAGGAGCCCTGCATCTATTGTACCTAGTTCCTATAAAGTTAGAGCTAATTAGCAATCTTATTGGGTGTTGTGTTACCCACCGCCTATCATTTAAGGAGTCTACGGCGATTTCATTAAGCTTTACTGCATCTACTGCCAGATCGAGACATGTTAATTTATTAACAACATTAGATACCACAGTTCTGTATGCAGGAGAGTTGTGTTGGTTAAACATCTGTAAATTCACCTCCTATACTAGATCTTCTTCATCCTCAACTACAACTTTAGCAGGCATACGCATAAGATGCCCAAGCACCTGTACGGCTCTATCTAATCCTGGTAGCCCAAATATACGATCTAGAATTAAATACAACTCCCCTATAAACTCTTCAATAGTTGTGATTGGATTATACTCAGAGATAAGCGCTACCACTGCAGTCATATCTGCTGGAGTAATCTCGCTGACTAATTTACCACCCACAACGTTTGATATTGCACTTACCGTATCTAACATGCGCCCTATAGCTACTTCCGCACGGTCATTAGTAGTTAAAGGGGCTGTAGTAGATGCAGGATCTATCTGCCTAAGTAGCAAAGCAAGATAGGCGTTATCTATAATCATTTCTTCTGCCATAGTATCAAACCTCCAGAGAAAAAAATAAAGCCGCGCAATTATGCGCGGCTAAGAATTAAAGACTCACACGGGAGAAGTGTGAGTCTTAGGTACTATTAGATAAGATCTAAATGACGGTGCCTTTAGAACCAGAAGTAACCGTAAAAGTAATATCGCCATTGGCTGCTACAGCTGCTGTGGCATTTGCGACTTCAGGATAGAATTGTGCCAACTTAGCTTTGGCTTGCTCAGAAGTAACGCTGTCCTCAACGTTCAAGATGTTCTGACCATAGATCAGTTTCTTAGCACCTTTAGAACCAGAGGTAACGGTGAAAGTGATATCCCCGTTAGCAGCAACAGCAGGGGTGGCATTTGCGACTTCAGGATAGAATTGTGCCAACTTAGCTTTGGCTTGCTCGGATGTGACGTTGTCTTCAACATTAAGAATGTTTTGCCCGTAGATGAGTTTCTTGGCACCCTTGGAGCCGGAGGTAACAGTGAAAGTGATGTCCCCGTTAGCAGCAACAGCAGGGGTGGCATTTGCGACTTCAGGATAGAATTGAGCCAACTTAGCTTTGGCTTGTTCCGGAGTAACAGTGTCTTCAACGTTCAAGATGTTTTGACCATAGATGAGCTTCTTGGCACCCTTAGAGCCGGAAGTAACCGTAAAGGTAATATCGCCAGTACCAGCGTTAACAGCTGCAGTAGCATTGGCAACTTCAGGATAGAACTGCGCCAATTTAGCTTTAGCTTGCTCAGTGGTAACATTGTCTTCAACGTTTAAGATGTTTTGACCATAAATAAGTTTTTTCATGTAAATAAAACTCCTCTTCATGGCTCAGGCACGCTGGCTCTGGCCTCTATGGTATTTCAAAAAGATAATTCTCCCGATTATCTTTTTGGAGATAGAAAAGGTTATTCTATCTTCATTATTCTTATACCGACGCTAAATTACGAAACATGGGAATTTATTCCTTTAGTTATGGTGAGAACAGTATCCTCAATCTCGTTCATTTTAGCTAAAGAGAGTTCCTGTTCCTTCATACGGATACTCATTAATCTTAGGATTTCATATAAGGTATTGCGATTAATTACATGTCTATAAGGTACTGTAATATCTGCAAATGTTGCAGATATTCCCCAAGTATTGGTAGGACCCTTTAGTCTGATCTCCAGAGTGTCATTGTCTAATGTAACTGTGTACATTTATTGGTACCTCCTATATACTTATTATAAAGTATTGAAAGGGTGAATGCAAGTGATTGATCGGTATCTACGTAATAAATTTTTTGAGAAGTTTGCATTAGCTAAAATAATAGAGATAGAAAATGCTCTGTCCTGCCCTGTAGCTAAGAAGGTTTGTCATATGATGGCGACGTCACATGAGTACAAGACTCCTAACATAGACGGAGCATTAGCTATGACTAAGAATTATGAGTGGGAATTAACTAAAGAGCGCGTTAGTAATCTCCAAGGATTAGATAAGCCTATAGATAAAGCTAAGGTTCTTCGTATTGCCGAAGGTATAGCCGGCAAAGAAGCAGCGCCTTTAATTGTAGTTAATTCGCTACATGGAATTCGACCTCAATCCCGTGGTAAGAAAATATTACTTGACGGGCATCATAGATTAGCCGCATTGGAGCACAACGGTACCTTAGAGACGCCAGTTTATCGTGGGACATATACTGGAGGGTCTCAACTTTCTAAGGCCGAATTGAGGGCTTCTGACGTCTCTGATAAGGTTGCCTGGTTAAGGCTGCGTACCCTGGAGAAACTATCAGCCACAGAGGTTAAACCCTACACACATCAAACTAAAGCTATAAATAAACTTATACGCAACAATGGCTCTATAATTATGGCACATCCAGTAGGCTCCGGTAAGACACTAACATCTGTTATGGGTATGGAAGCTATGCGAGAGAAGGGAATAGCAGATAAAGCTTTGGTTCTAACACCCGCGTCGCTAAGAGAGAACTACGCCAAGAATGGTATCGCCCTGGCTACAGACTTACCTTACGCTATATTAGGTAATAAGGCTGAAGTTGCCAGCGGAGATAAGCAAGGGTTGGAAAGTCTGACAGGCAAGGAAAAGTACGTGGTAATGTCGTATGACATGTTTAAAAAAGACCCTGAGAAATATATTGCACACACTGGAGCAGACACAATTATCTGCGACGAGATGCACAGAGCTAAAGACGAGTCTACCTCAGTGTATGACAGCCTTAGGAGTTCCAGGCATCTATATAAGAACTTTATAGGTATGACAGGCTCCATTATCTCTAATCAACCTGGTGAAATATTTCCCTTAATGGATATAGTAAACGGGGGCATACATAAGCTAGGAAACAATATGCAAGACTTCTACAAAAAATTCTTTAAAAAGACGTATACTAATGGGTCTAGGCGTGGCGAGATTACAGGACTTAAGAATGTTGGAGTACTTAAGTCTGAGCTGTCACGTTCCATACATTATGTGGACGCTGATGAGTTGGATAAGAGTAATATGCCTAAGAAGGTTATCACCGACATTAATGTATCCATGAGCCCCACGCAGCTAACCTTGTATAATAAAGCTATGGACCAGGTGCCCCTAGTATTAAGACAAAAAATGGCTCGTGGAGAAACCATGACAGACGGTGAATTAAGCAAATACTACAATACAGCTATTGTAGCGCGCCGAATAAGTAATGGTGTTCATACAGCCACTAACGGAATAACCTTAGAGCAATCCGCATTAGCTACACCTAAGATAGTGGCTATATTGAACGACGTGCAAGAACACCTAAAAGACACACCGGATGGTCAAGTTATCATTACATCCAATCTGGTAAATGGTGGTGTGGATGTTGTAGAGGCCGGGCTAAAAGTAAGGGGCTTGGATTATGGGATATTTATAGGTAAAGGTAATAAAGGGATAACTGAGGTATCTAGACAGCAGGATGTGGATGAGTACAATGCAGGTAAAAAGAGAATTATACTCATCTCTGGCGCGGGTGGAGAAGGAATATCATTAGGTAACACCACTATGATTGCATGTTTAGATGGGCATTATAATCCAGAGAAAATAAATCAGATGGAGGCCAGAGGTATTCGCTCTGGTGGGCAAGCACTCAGACCCCAAAGTAAGCGCAGGGTAGAGGTACGTAGATACCAATCAACGTTTCCTCCTGTAACCGGTCTAAGGGCGTTGCTTCCTAAGTTTATGAGAAATACACCAACTACTGTAGATCAGCAGATTTATGGTATAGCTAAGCGTAAGGCAGCCACGAATGAGATACTGCTGGCGGCATTAAGACAGACTAGTAAGGGAAGCGGTTCTAAAGTTAAGTCTTCTGAGCACGTTGCAGCTTTAAGGGGTAGGACTATGGAAAAGCTTGCAGGAATCAAAGATGTACTATACCACGGCTCAGGTACACATGGACTAACACACTTAGAACCTAAGGTCTGTAATCATGATTCTAGCTGGGTATACGCTACACCTGAGAAAGTCTTTAGTACAGTGTTTGCCGGTCAGATTAGGCCTAACACAGTATCTTTAGGAACCATAGACGGTATGAAGTATATTGGTGAAATACGTCCTGGAGCGTTTAAAAAGTCTTTCAATAAGCCTGCTTCGGTATACACTGTAGCCTCGGATGGGTTTACTCAGAACGAGAAGACAACTAGGTTAGAGCGAGTTAGCCCTCATAGAACTCCGGTACTCTCAGAGGAGCACATACCTAATATATGGAACAAACTAGAGGAACATGAACGTAATGGTGAACTCTACATTAAAAGACATATAGAAGGGCAAGAATCTGCAAGGCCTTCCGTTGAGGAACTTAAGGAGTATTATGGAAAAAGACCGGCTAAATAGCCGGTCTTTACTTATCTATACGTTTGTGATATACTGCGCATATGGAGGTGTAGTATATGACTACAAATAAATTACTTAAATGGACGCCACGGCAAGAAGAAAAGTTACGAGAGATTGCCGAGGCTAAAGGTCTGGGTATGAATGAACTTCTTCGCAGGATATTAGATTCATATTTGGAGGGATTAGAGATTGAAAGATCCTAATAGGTTCTACGTTTATACCTATTTAGATCCTCGGAAACCTGGACAATATTCATATGGTGACTATTGCTTTCTTTATGAGCCTTTTTATGTTGGTAAAGGATGCGGTAAAAGGGCTACAATGCATTTATTCTACGCAAATAACCCACAATTTTGTTACAATACATTCATGGCAAATAAGATAAATAAGATACGGAGGGTCTCTAATAGAGACCCATATATTATTAAGATTGAGGAAGGCATGCTGGAAACTGCGGCATTTGCGTTAGAAGCGCGGTTAATTTCTAACATAGGGTTAACCACCGAGAAAAATGGTACTCTCGCGAATCTAAAATACGGTGGTTTTGGAGGCGTAACGCATACCCAAGTATCTAAAGACAACATGAAATTCAGAATGTCCTTAGTGGGAATGATAGATAAGCACGGGGTTGATGAAGGCACTAGAAAATGGAACGCACGTACAGCACGGATAGCCATTACCTCTAAAGAAATATGGGAGCGAGGAGAATCCGGTCTATCTAAATTTTTAGGAGAAGGTGGAAATCCAAACACCCCTGAGTTATTGGCCAAACGTATAGCAACTACAACAGGAAGAAAGATGTCACAGCAATACTGTGATAACTGCAGGTCTAGAGTACCTAAAGGTCGCGATCATGAATGGACGGGAAAGTACATATTCAATGATCCTATGAATAGGGAGTATCTGGCGTTAGATGGTATGTTTAAATTCTGTAATGAGCACGCTATTAGTATCGGAGCTATGAAAGGTATATTACATGGCAAGTTAGTGCGAGGACATTACAGGGGTTGGACAGTAAGGTATGCCTCTACAGAGGATATAGATAACTTTAAAGGAAAAAGCAACCCAGAAGTTGACCCGAATTTAAAGCCTTTAGTCCTCACAGGTATTAACCCAGGTACTAAGAACTATGTCATAGCAGATCCAAATGGTATGAAATACTACTGGGTTACAGATATGCCAAAATTCTGCCGTAAGTATAACATACCACTTACGGCAATGCGAAAACTAGTTCAAGGTAGATCCACTACAGGAAACTATAAAGGCTGGACTGCTAGGTATGCTACTCTAGAGGACACACAAAATTTTTAGAAAGGGCGCTATAGCGCCCTTTTAATGTTCTTCGGCCCAAGAATCAGCAACTATCATAGCTGCTTCAATAGGAACAGAGGTAATGAAATAATTGCCGGCTTCCTCCATCTTATCTTTAAGAAGTTTACCGACTTCCTGTGCAATTTCAACGGGGCATTCTAGGACAAGCTCCATTACGGTATACCCCCACTTTCGTGGTACTTTAACAACCATCAACACAAGGATTTCTATGTTGCTTTATATGGTTGGGATTAGGCTACATCATCCCTGTTACTAGCAGGGCCTCTTACTTCCACCTGTACCTAAGGTGTACATTACTCGCTTGTCGGCTAGATAACTAGTATAACGCTATCTACCTACGCTTTCATTAGACGTTGAGGGCAAAGTCTCGTAGAGACTTAATCCCTGCTGATTTCCCAATACAGAGTACTTTTCTGCTATCACACTTACGGTCACCCGTTATGTTGTAGCGACTCTGTCTCTAAGGAGGTCCCAGCATATCAAGAGGTTTACCCACGACAAGTTCGTCCATCGTGCACAGCATTTACCATTTTAACTCCCATATCTGTGTACCCAAGATCATCCAACGCGGTATGCACAAGATAAAGTGCGTACTTGAGGATTTCAGAATTACCGCCCTGGACTGGTGTATTTTTACCCTCGCGTTCTACGCTAGAGCGTGCAGCGCTATCAGTCCACTCAAATTCGAAATGGCGTATGCGCCCAATAAAGGTCCGGCACTGCCTAGTTCTTACTGCAGTATCAGCACAATCTTGTAAGTAGGTAGCAATACTAGAATAAATCGAAAAATATTTCTGCATGTAACCCTTAGCTTCTTGAATTGATACTCCAAGCTGCTCTGCTAAACTTTTTGCTCCGCGCCCATAAATTAGCCCGAAGGATATACTTTTCGAGGCTGAACGCATCCAATAATTTGGTCCATGGATTTTCTCACCTGTAATTGGATCACGCCCAGCTATAATAGATTCAGGGGTAACACCGAACATTAAGCATGCACAGGCTACGTGGAGGTCACCACCCGCTATAATAGCTTGTCGCATATTTGCATCACCAGATAGGTGAGCTAAGATACGTAGCTCCACAGCAGAAAAGTCACATACAATGATCTTATTTCTCTTTCCAGTAGCTGGGTTTATCTGCCCAATGAAGCATTGCCTAAACGCAGCCTTACCTATCTGCACCACGTTCTGAACATTCGGCTTTTCACAAGCCATTCTTCCTGTCTCAGGGCCAACTAAAATAAAGTTAGGATGAATTCTACCGGTGCGGGGATTAATGCGCTCTAAGAAAAATACTTGATTCTTCTTACGCTTAGCACCCGGAACACCATACCCGTAAGTGCTCAGTAACTTTGATATTCCGCGGTAGTTTAGGAGTAATGCAACTACCGGATGCTGCCTAGCTAAAGGCTGAAGAATCTTACTGTTAGTACTTTCAACAACAATGCCACCAGCAGCCAGGGCCTTCTTTACTTGCTGTGTTGAGTTTAGATTAATGTTAGGCAAGCCAAAAGCTAGTTTAAGTTTACGTGTTGCCTCTAAATACTCAACAGTAAGTTCTGTGATCATTTCTGACCACATTTCAGGTTGCACATATACACCATCTAGTTCCATACGGGCTACAGCTACGATGGCGTTATTTTCTAATCGTACTGTATCTACCAACCCATACTTTTGCAACAATCTAATTTGCACCTGCATAATTCGCCGCATAATAGAAACGTCATTACCAGCATACTCTAATTGCGAATCTGTAAGAACATCAGCAGACCAATCAGAGCGCTGTTCTGTCTTATCAAGCTCCACATTTAGATAGCGTTTAGCTATAGCGGCTAAACTGTGGTGGTATGTGTGTGCACTTATTCCATTAGAGAGCACCTTCGAAGCAAGATAAATGTCATAGATACGTCTATGCCTAAATCCGAAGTTACTAGACAAGAAGCGGAGATCGAAGTCTGCGTTCATGTAAATCTTCAACACCGAAGTACTAGAAAAAAATGCAGCAAAACAGTCCCGGATAACATCCGGTCCTGTCGCCCACGTATCGATCACAAAAACCTCGTCCTCTAAGCCGAATTGAATCAAGCGCACTCGGTCATTTAGAGGATCTAGACCCGTAGTTTCCGTGTCAACCTCCACAGCCCTCGCACTCATCAACTTAGGAACTATCTGATATACGTCGCGTGCTTCCCTAATAATAGTTATCTTTACCTGGTCATCAGTTTCACTCATATATTTCCTACTTTCTCTTAAAAAATCTGTATGCCTCAGCTAGTTCCTGCATCAAAACAGGAACGTATTCCAAAGGGATTGCAATGTAGTCTCTAGGCCCTCCTAAGGTAGTCACCTCTAGGTACGTAATCTTATCCTCACGTAGTTGTGTGTAGACGTGCTTATGCCCAGTTAGCTGTGTAGGCTGGAGCAAAGGACTTTCTACAGGATCCGGTGAAGTTTCTTTAGGGAGAACCTTTCTGGTTGTTTTTTGCGGCTGGTTTTGCGCCATTGATACACACCCTTAAAAATTATTTGGAGTATAGTTTCTCTCCATGATACTTATACCTCGACATTATATCAAAAATAAAGGGCGTTTGCACGCCCTACGCTGATCTCTTAATTCTCCTAATATTTGCATCTACTAAATCTCGTGCTGTTATTGCTCCTCTAATTTGATGACTAATTCTACCTAACTTTACCCTGATTTTACCCATTTTAGCTCTATCCTCTACGTCATATAACTGTTCTGTTAATTGCTCGTTTAGTTCTAATACCATATTTAATTTATCATTTAATACTTCTAATAATCTTTCCATTTCGTTTAAATTCATTCTAATCTACTTCCTTTCTTTACTACCTTATTTATACCTTTGAAAGAAGGTCTTGTCTGATAGCTAAAAGAAACGCTTTCGCGTTCTTAAATATTTACTTAATATTGAATAACTCTAGACCTCGCTCAAATAATTTCTTTGAATTTTGTAAGTGTTTTAATGTCTCACTTTGTCTAACCTCTTCTTTAATACCTATGATTATCTCTGTTAATATGTTTTTATCCATAGTCTTTAATACCTCACGTTTTCCGCTTGCGTATACTGCTACTACTCTCCCATCTGCATATATTGCTGTGCTTATTGGTAATTCCTTTTTACGTAATTTAAATTTCATTTAAATCCTTCTTTCTTAATTTACTACCTTATTTATACCTTCATAAGAACACATTGTCCGAAAGAGAAGCTGGCCCTTAAACCAGCTGCAATTTACGTCCACTACGGTGCACTTCTTTAACTACCTCACCTAAGGCTATACTTAGCTCTGTAAGTTCTGTGAATATTTCATCTAACTCCCTATCAAGTCTACGTATACACATAGTGTCTGTCTCTTTAAGTCTAGCTGTAAGTGTTACTTTAGCTCTATCTAACGTGTTACATACTGCTGATAATGTTTCTTCTCTATTATCTTTCAGGTTACTCTCCTCCTTTCTATAATATACTTATACCAAAAATAGGCGGCTTATTCGCCGCTATTTAGTTTTACTTTAATCTAGTTCATTTTCTCGTTACTCGCCCCTTTGTTGTGCTAAGTCCTGTTCTGATTTTCTTGTATTTACTGATCTTTTTACCATACATTTACCATATGCTTGTGTTTCTTCTTTACTTCTTATTTCTGTTTCCAAATTTAAGATATATTTTTTATTTGTCTCCATATCCAGTCTTAATTCGTTGCCACTTTCTACAGCTGTTGCTTGTATATTAAGTAATGCTGAATTATTCTCTTTTAAAGTCATTCCTAATGCCCGTATGTCTACTCCGCGTCCTATTACCGCTGTCACTGTGTTTATAGATCCGTTTTCCATTACCCCTTTAGTTGTAATAGCTACTCCGTTGATTGTTCCGTCAATATTGACGTGTTTCTTTTCTGACTCTGTGTCAATGTCAAATTCCATTTCTCCTGCTCCTTTAAACTCCTTCCTGTGTGTTAATACATATAATACTAATTCCTTTAAATTTCCTTTAAATTTCATTTTAATTTCCTTCTTTCTTAATTTTAATATTTAATTTTTATTTCCTTTCTATTTTACTACTGTATTTATACCTTCAAAAAGTGGTGTTGTCCTAACTAAAAGAGGGGGACGCCTAAGCGTTCCTCTAGTTTACATAATCTTCTTTACGTGATCATAACTCATCTTAATGAATTCTGTTAACTTCTCCTTATCTTTATATCCTAACTCTAAGTGTGCTCCCTCTTGGGTGCCGCCATTGTTTGAATAGTTTACTAAAGCATCTACTGCCATACAATACATAATGTATCTTGCTACTCCGCCGTCGGTGTACTTCAAGTTACTTGCGTATATGCTTGATCTACTTTCATTACCTTCGTACTGCTCCGTTGCTGCTATGATATTGCCTAAGCCTAATACTTGTGCTGTGCCATACGCTCCATTACCATCTTTTCCGTATACTCCGAATGTGTATCCTCTAAATGGATATAAATATCCTTTTATCTTGTCTTCCTTTCCTTCTTCCTCTATTACGATTTCCAATTCTGGTGATTTACCTTCTCTGTTGTTAATGTTTCCTAATTTAATTTTCATTTTAATTTCTCCTTTCTTTACTACTATATTTATACCCTTATAAAAAGGTTTTGTCTTAACTAAAACAAAATCCGGCCTAGTCGGCCGGAATAGCAGTGCCTAAGCACCTAGTACACATTTTCCTCGTAGTTAACATTGTCTTACCACAGCCGCTACACTTTGGCTTCTGAGCATCCCAGAAAGCTGATACTATTGCACCTACAACATCTTGCACATCACGCGCGGGGTTTTGTCTCTTTAGATACTGAACCACATTGTCACCATCTAAGAACACCTTATCCGCAACAGTGCTCTTAAAGGCTTGGTAGGTGCAGAAGCGATCTAAACGTACAGAAGTATAATAGGTAAGTAGGTTCATAACTAAAGTAGTATTTTCAGCCAATTTTCTATTCCTCCACCGTGTTACTTCTCTCTCTGAGTAGATAATGTATTTCTTATTCTTCTTGAATGGTAGATCCTCACTAATCCTTAAGTACGTAATAATCTCAGGATTAACCTTGAGGATAGCCGCTACCTCTTTAGATGTAATATGTTTAACACGTCTAGGGGAACTACGTCTAGGTTTATCTATTCCGGGGGTAGCTGCCAATTATGCCTCACTCTCCATTCTAACCAAAAGAAAAATGTATAAAGATTACTAGGAACGCACGTCTGCGTTCCTAGTAATTATACAGCCTTTCGGATTAGAATGGAATATCTGTATCAAGACCAGATGCTGCCCCACTGACGGAGGTCAGATCATCCCGGAATGTATTCGAAGCTGAGTTAGAATTATTCTGACCTCCAGTCTCATCATCCGTGCCCATATCCATGGCGGCATCAGAGTTCATGACTGGCATAAGGGCCAAATACTGTTCTGCGGCTGAGCGAATCTCTGCCTCAGTATGAATAGGGCCGAATTCAAAGTTAAAGGTGTAGTAACGACCACGTGTACTAACCTCCTGTTTAGATGAGATTATTGTACGATAAGCAAACGGCGCGGTTCGCCGAGTCTTCATTCTAGTGAAAAATGATTTTGCCGGCTTGATACTTGCTCCCTTAATAGAGAACAAACAAGGTGTACCATCCTCAGCAATAGCTAAAATAGTGTATCCTGCTCCGCATTGTGGTGGGCGTGAAGCTCCATTAGTGTCACGACCCCACACAGCATACTGACAGCGAGCACAATCTCCTGAACCAACACCATTAGGATCTGACTTCTCTTTGCCATTGTTAGAACGACACAAAGGGCGGTCGCCAGCATTGTAAGGCGTTGGGAACATAGTACGGAAATTGGTAATGTTAAGAATTGTCACATCGAGGTTATCAAACTCTTCTTCACTCAGGTTAGTCATAAATTTACCGGGGGTACCTTTTACACTGGTGTTCTGAATAAGTTTAAAACGGGGAATTACCAGATCTGAAGCGCCTAGGTTATCTAGGGCTCCAGCACCGAAGCCCTTCAAGAAGTCCATGGATCCAGCGGAGAGTGTAGTTAGATCTTGAGTCTCTGCAACAGTTAATTCAGTAGTTTTAGTCATTAATTTACCTCTTTCCTTTAGGCTCTGCTTAAGCAGTAGCTCTTTCTAATTTTAATACAAGTGTGAACATCCCTAACTCCTACCTCTTTACCGAGGCGTGCGCTCTATATCTACTAGTAGTAGTGTTGCACGCAGCTTGTTAGTGTAAAACTCAATAGTACCCTTCAGGCTGGTTATTCTAAACTTTAAATTCCTAATGTCCGCCTGTACTGCGCGGTGTAGTAGATCAGCTTCTATAACCCTGTAGAACTTTTCTTTACGAATTTCTCCCAAAGGATCATTAGCTTCAGGTATGGTTGGGTATTCGTGATATAACTTCACTAAAGCTGTTTTCTCTATACTCTGCTTTTTTTCATACAGGTATTCCAGATCAAGCTCTAAAGAATGTAACTCTAGTGAAGCATCCCGAAGTAACTCAGGGTAGGTACTAAGAATTTCACTAACTTCTGCATTGTTCATATTTTCATCACCTCCCTTCAACTAACTGGGTTTGAAGAACACTATTTAATAGATTCTAGAACACGGGGATCACTTTGCGTGTTTATATGTACCCCAGGTACAAATGTTAAGGCTTCGGCTACACTGTAGCTACCATCTGGATTACGTTGCTGTGTAGATACTTGAATGACACATCCGGTAGCCACATTGCATACCTTCGTAGATTTCATCCACCCCTGCTCCGCAGAGCTAGCCTTACAAAGAAGGGCAAATAAATCGGTATTTCCATAGACTGCCAAGTCAGAGATATTCACTTTAGCTCCTCGTTCTGTTGTAATACCTAAGTCTTTCTCTGTGAGCATTTCTTATTTCCTCCTAGTATAAAATTTTAAGAGGCAGACTGGCCGGATTTGAACCGACATCTCTTGGACCCATAGCCAAGCGCTTTACCATTAAACCACACCTGCCACACGGATTGAGGGAGAACATTGGCTAACGATGAGTGTTCCAACACACTAAGTGTACTCATTGTGCTTGCTTAACCAATATTCTACCTCAAAATACTTATACCCTGAGGTGTTTTTAGTGCATCAACATACGGGCTTAATCGTGCAACTAAATCAGCCACTACCATTCGCTTACTATATAAGGTTATGCGCTTAGAATTACCTCCCTTTAAATGAAAAATTTTGGTTAAATCTAAATCAGATATACAATGCCCTATCTTAAAGCTTAAACGGAAGTGCTTGGGGTCTAAGTCTTTAATGATTAATATTTTATACTTGGTGTAAGCTCTTTCAAAAATAGCAGTGTAGTTAACCTGCTGATCTCCTAGGGAGCTAAGGTAGCCTATGCCAGGGTATACCTCTTTAATACTGCTCAAGAGCGTATCTG
>Ga0209728_1000504_pt1 | contig 31018 bp, 54 predicted proteins | sample RifGroD1_FD_183997 | JGI IMG/M metagenome (GOLD analysis project Ga0209728, IMG submission 183997) | Groundwater microbial communities from Rifle, Colorado, USA - Groundwater D1 (SPAdes) (version 2) | ecosystem: Environmental > Aquatic > Deep subsurface > Groundwater | place: Rifle, Colorado... | reverse complement strand
AGTAAAAAAGGTAAAGTTAGAGTTAATTATTTTACTTCCAGATTAGCAATGTTAAAAGATTGGATTGGGAATCAATATATTACTGTGACTAATTTATATAGTTCTGGTATTATAGATTATGCAATACAATTAAAAAATGAAAAAGGTGCAGAATTAGATAATGATGATTATATGAAAATAATTGATAGATTTAACTATGGCAATCCGCAAATTTCACAAGATGGAAGTGAAAATTGGAGTGTGCAAATAGCAAAAATTAAAGCTATGGTAGATGATTATATTAATATTAAACTATAAAGGAGAATGTAATGGCGAAAGATATTAATTTAATTGATTTTACTGATATAGAAATTTATAATATGGTCAGATCAGGAGAATTAAGAAAATTTCCTAATAGTTTTTGGGGTGGAGTGGATACACTTAAAACTGCTAAAGATTTGACCAGACATTTATTTGAAAAAATTCTAAAATGGGATATAGATGATATTAAAAATAACACAATAATTGACACTTTTTATGATAATAGACTTGGTGGTATGTTAAATCAATTGTTTAATAATAAAATTTTAGATGCTTTATTAAATGCATACCCAGAATTTGAGTGGATAAAAGAGCAAGACAGTAAAGAAAAAAAGCCTAAAAAAGAATCACAAAAAGAATTGACAAGATATACAGATGAAGAATTAATAGAAAATTTACAACAAAAATCTATTCAATTAAATAGGAATCCTGTTATGAGAGAAATGTCTGAACCAGAAGGATATATATACACAGCGAGATTTGGTAGTTGGGGCAATGCATTAATTGTTGCTGAATTAATCGAAGATATTTGTGCAGAAGTTGATAATTCTGAAGAAGCAATCAATAAAGCAAAAAAAATAATTAAAGATTTTGCATATGAAATAGGAAGAATACCAACAGAGGAAGAAATAAATAGTTTATTTTCAGAAGGTGAAATAAAAGTTTATTTTAAATCTTTAGCAGGAATTAATAATTATTTAAATGAAGAATATACAAAAGAAGAATTAATAAATATTCTTAATGATAAAAGAAATAAATTAGGAAGAAACCCGACAAATAAAGATATAAAATTCCCAAGACCAATTATATTTATAGATAAATTTGGTAGTTGGAATAACGCTTTAAAAGAGGCAGGATTAGACGTATAATTAAATCCTGCCTCTTTTATTTGTTTTAAAAACATTTAAACAAATTATGAATATAAAATTAATAATCAGCACACACTATATTTATCTTATACTTAGAAAGGTGTTGTGTAAAATGAAATTCAAACGAATGTTAAAAAGAAAAGTATACCCAACTTGGGTAAATACACAAAGGTATAAAGGTTGTAAGGCATATGTATTCTATTTCCCTGATTTAAATTATTATCATTATCAAATTGACTGTGATAAAGATGTTTATTACATATCATTGACTGAAAATGTAAAATTTAATGATTTTGATGATTGTTGTAATGCAGCCGAAAATTGGATAAAGAATAATGTTAATAATTACCATAAATAAATTGTAATTATTCTTTGTCAAACCACATATAAATTATTAATATAATAATTAAGGAGGAATTAAAATGGCAGGTATTATATTTTCACTTAAAATGGGAAAAAATTCTGCATATGAATTAGCAAATATATTAAAATCCTTAGAGGATGTAGTATTGCAAACTGTTGGTAGAAGTATGCATCTAATGGCTGAAAATTGCGAAAGCAATGATGATGTAAGTGAGTTTAAAATTATAGTCAATAAGACAGGTGAATTTGAAGATGAGGATACTAATTGCCCTGAATGCGGTGAAGAGATGGAGAAGATATATAAATGTTTTGAATGTGGATACTTTTATGATGAATAGATATTTGATAAAATAAAGGGTGAAAATTGCCCTTTATTTTTATAATTTATTTGAAATATTTTTGAAATATTATTTAAAAGTAGTTGACAATTATATTTATAATGTGTTAGAATAAGGTTAAGTTAAATATTGATTAAAAGAAGGTGATTAATATATCAGAAATCATACATAGTCAAGCAGAATTGCTGATTCTCCCAAAAGGTGTTTGCGGAATACCTATTATTCTCATCAATAATAAGTGTCGGACAAAAGAAGATTGCAAATATTTTGAGGGATGTACAAATGTTAAGAAGGGGAAGAAGTATGTGACGAGTAAGTAAAGTGTTTTTAATAGTTTGTATATGTGATATAATTAATACTATAAATAATAAAAGGAGATTGATAATATGACTAAAAATTTATCTTCACTTGCAAAAAGAATTCAGAATTTAACCGAAGGAGAAATTAAACAAGCATTTGATGAAATTATTGAGTATAATAGAAAAGGCACACTTCCTTTAGATGCATTAGTTAGAAATATTAGAGATGAATATGCCAAAGAAATTAAAAATCAATATTGGGATATGCCATGTTTATTTACTGCTAACGAAATAACTTTTGAGATTGCAAAAAGACATTATGGTGTTAAAGAATAGAAAGAATAGGATAGCACAATGAAATTTATAAACGAAGCACTAATCATAGCAGTATGTGAACACATTGTAGAAAATAATCTTTCATATAGAAAAACAGCAATGGTATTTGGAGTTAATTTTAAAACTGTTTCTAATTACACAGATGATGTTGAAAAAATTAACTCCAATTTATATGAAAAAGTTCAAAAATGTTTAGAAGAGAGAAGACGGAAAAAATCAAATTCATCACATAAGAATTTAAAATCTCAATATGAAAATATTTGCAATTATTATCTTTGTGGAAACACAATGAAAAAGACTTCAATTAAATTTAAATCTAATGTAAATTCTATTCATAAACTCTTCCATAACTATATTAAAAACAATGATACAGAATTGTATGTCATGATTTTAGATATGATAAACTTAAACAATTTAAAATCAATTAAGGCACGTTCCGAAATAAGAAAAATGAGAAGCGTTAAAGAAAGATTGAATCTTTGTAGGATTATCATTGATGAGAAATTGAGAGTTAAAATTTAATTTAAAGAATAAATCGTTCATAATTGCTAAAATGCCATTTTACAAAACCCTTGATTTATAAAGGTTTACGAGCATCAATATTTGAATGAAATTTTTATTTTGTCATGATACTAATAATATATGCCCTTGGATTAGATAAGAAAGGTGTGATGCTAACAAATGAAATATATTTACACCAAAGACTACCTTATACAAAAACTTCAGCAAAAAGCAATAGAATTAAGTAGAACACCTACTACTAAAGACATGAGAAAACCATATCCATCATGTAGAAAATATTACGAAGTATATAAATCATGGGATGAAGCATTAATTGATGCAGGATTAGAATTAAATAATCGTTATAGTCATTTAAAGAATAAACGTAATAGTGGAGAAATTTACACCAAAGAAAAAATGATAGAAATATTAATTAATAATTCTAAAGAATTAAGCAGAAATCCTTCAAATTCAGACACTATGCGTCCATGTGTAAAAACTTACATTAATAAATTTGGTAGTTGGAATAATGCATTGTTTGAGGCTGGTTTAATAAGTGAAGATGAGATTGGTAGTTATAAAGGTTATCATCCTAATAGTGGTAAGAAAATTAAGAATAAGAAAAAAGAATATTAAGAGAGGAGAATTAACATGAGTAGAACACCACAACAAAGTAAAAATTGGGATAAATATATCAACGAAATACCATTCAAATTTAGAATAAAATTAATCAATAAAACTAAGTATTGTGAAGAAGGATTTCCTAGATATATTTATTCAGATAGAGGAATGATTAGATTCACTCTTATATTAAGAGATGGAGAAATTATTAAAAATGCAATATTGGATACTAGTAGAAAATATATGTGTGAAGGAAGTCAGTGGAAAAGTAGATATGGTGATATATTTAATGAATATAATGTGCTTGCATGGAAAGAAGAAATGGATGAAGAGGAGAATAAATAATATGCTATTAATGAAGAAACTAAAAGAACATCTTGAAAGAAAACTAGATATGTTAGAAATACAAACAGATGAACCTAGTACATGTAGTTACACATTTGGCAGAATAAAAGAAATTAAAAATATTCTTAAATGGATAGATAGTTTATCGAATGAAGATGAAATAAATGATATTATAAAGAAAATAGAAGAGAGTAATAGTCAAAATTGTTATAGTTATATGGGTTTTAATTATGAAGATTTATTGAAATTGAGAGAAATATTATAAAGGGAGAATAAATAATATGAATTGTTTTAACTATATAATCACAGGAGGCATCTTTAAAACTCTTAAAAGATTAAATCTTGATCCTAAATGGCATGAAGCAAAAAGAAAAACTAATATAATCATAAAGAAAACATTAATAATTTATATCCCATTTATTTTATTAATACCTATTATGATTTCTACTGGAAATAAATTATTATCTTCATTGAGTATAGTATTATTAGGATTAATATTTTTATCAATTCCTATTTATGTTAATAAAATATTAAAACCAATGATAGATAAATGGTATGATAAAATAAGTTAATTCCAAACTTATATTTTGTTCAAAGTGAAAGGATGTTAAATGAAATGGATTTTAAACTGAATGAAAAAGTTTATGGATATTATAATAATTTATATCCTTTGATAGAAGGTAAAATAATTCAAATTGGAATGCATAATATTGAAAATTTTTATGTTGAAAAATTATATACAATTGATACTAATAATGGAATAATAAAAATTCCTGCTAAACAAGTATTTTTAACATTTGAACAATGGAAAAAATATTATGATATTAAAATGACTGAAAATTAATTTCAATTCGGTATTTATTATGAAAGTGAGAATATTTATAAATTAAATAAAAGGGAGATTGATAATTATGTTAAAAATAATCTATACAGAAAAACAATTATAAATTGTGCATTTTAATCTTATTGAAAATGCACAATTTATAATTGATCAATACCATAATAAAATTGAACAGAATAATAGAGATATAACTGTAGAAGTATCAACATCTAACATTATTCAGGCATTGCGTGTTTTAATATCAAGAGGTAAATTACAGTATAATGAGTTATGTATTATATTTAATGAACATGAAATTTATTTAAATAGTTATTATGAATTAAGCAAATGGCCTGTTGGTTTCGCAGATTGGGAACAAAAGTTTTTAAGAGAATTAATTGAATGTAGAATTGGAAGAAAATTTAAAAAGGATGAGGAAGATAACTAAGTAAAATTTAGCAAAATGTCATATTATTAAATTAGTTTGAATATTTATTAATATGGAGGTGTATTTTAAATGAAAAAAATAGAAATTATATCAGGCGGAGCAACAAATGATAATTCTATATACTTTCAAACAGATGAAAATACAGTTATTGCTAAATTAAATAAAGATGGAAATACTTTTATATTAAATGAAGAAAAAAATAAATATATAAATAATAAAATATTTAAAATACCAGTTGTTAATACAATATATAAATTATTTTCATGTGCGATAATTAAAGAACAGGATAAAATAAGTATTAATTTTTTACCATGTTTATTAGTAGTAATTTATATGTCAGATAAGGTATATTTTAATATGAATTTACCAGAATATTCTTATTTATTATACATTTTATTATTATCTCTTATATCTAAAATTACTAACATGAGTCAATTGCATGGTGCAGAACATATGACATATAATTATTATTCAAAACATTATAATATTTCTATAGAAAATATTAAAGATGTAAAATTAGAAAATAAAAGTATTTATGCCTGTGGAACAACAAATTATATTATTATAGGTATGTTATTATTTTTATTTGAAACATTCGTTGGCGATTTTATGATTAAATTTATTTTATTTAATGCTATTGCTTATTATATTATTAATTTATCATATAAATATAAAATTGTACGTAAATTATTTTCTCCATTATTTTTTATAAGTGGATTAATTCAAGTACCATTATTTATTTCAAAACCAAAAGATGTTCATTTAAAAATGGCAATATCTGTTATTAATAGACTAGAACAATTAGAAAATAAATTAAAGGAGTAGATAATTATGATAAAAATAGAAGGATTAGATAGGTGTCAAAGTGTATGTCCTAAGTGTTCTAATAGTTATATTAGTGTTTATAATTTAATTGATAATGAATTAGTAACTCGTTTAGTATTAGGATTTTGTCATAAATGTAATACAGAATGGGTAATTGCAGATACAGTAATATTATATTAAAATTATATTAAAAGGAGTGATACACATGTTAAAATGGTATCCTGTGAAAGTTTATTTTCCTGCTAATAATATATACAATGCCTTCATTCACGAAGATGAAATTAAAGGTGAATCACCAGACGATGCGTTGAGAAATGCTTACTGGAATTGGGAAGATGCAGAGAGAATTGAATTATTAGATGAAAGTGAGGAATAAATATGTCACAGAAAATGTTAAAATGTCCTTATTGCAATTCAGATTTAAAATTAACTATTGCATACACTGGTGCTGATTGGAATTGTGAAGAAGGTAAAGATTCAGATTATGGATGGGAAATTTCATTAAAATGTACTAATGATAAATGTGCTATTTTTTATCCATTAGGATATACTAAAAGAATAGGTGATTTTTCTAAGGTGATTGATAAGTATAAATGTTATAGGTAATAATCAATCACTGCTTTTATTCAATATTAAAAATTAGTTAAAAAGGAATAAATAATATGGGAATGTTTGATACTTTTTATGGTGAGATAAAATGTCCTTACTGCAATGAATCACATGAATTTAAAATGCAAACTAAGTCATACGATTGCACAATGAGTAGTTTACTTTTAGGAGATTATATCGACAAAGGAAATACTAATTATATTTATGAGATTAATTCATATTGTGAAAATACTAATCAAAAATTTAGAATTGGTATTGCTATTCGCAACGGACAAATTGTAAAATATCTTGTAGAAGATGAAATTGAATCTACAGATATTATGAATTTAGAAAATATTGAAGATGGGATAGGTAAGAGATTACAATATGAAAAAGTATGTAGAGAAGCTAATGGTTATCCAAAAGAAGAATTAAGTTATGAATTAAATCCTTTAACCAATGGTTATAAATTTATTGCGTTTGGTGTTGAATGGGAAGTTATTAAACTTTATAGACAACATGAAACATTTTTATTTAAAGATATAGAATATTTTTATGAAATTAAATCTAAAGAATATGGACTAAGAATTATGAGATTAACAAAAAGTATATGGAATAGTATTGAAATTGTAACTTTAGAATTAGCAAATAAATATAGGGAATTATATTTTGATAAAGAATAAAGGTGAAGGAGGATAAAATATTATGGATATTACAATAACTAAAGAAATTAAGCCTTGTCCTTTTTGTGGTAGTATTGGAGAAATTCATAATGAAGGTGATTGGGGTTCAATTTGGGTACAATGTAGAGAATGCAGTGCTGAAGGATCATGGATTGATACTCATGATGGATATAATGAAAATGATGCAATTGATAAATGGAATAATAGAAAATGTCCAGAAACAATGATTGAATTTAAAATTAAAGTATCTAAGGAAGGAAATATTAATTCTTATATTAATAAACCTGTACTAAATAGAACATTATCTCTTGAAGAATCTACAAATGTTTATATGTTTAATGACATACCAAAAGAAACAGTCATAGGTATAATTTCTGATGCAATTGAATTAGAAGATTGTTGATATTGAAAGGAAACAGGTTAAAGTGAAGAAAGTTAAAGTAGAGCAAAATAGAATTGTTAATCCTGATAAAGAAGTTTATAAATATAAATTATTCCCACGAATTGCATATTGGGTAGTTGAAAATATTAAAACTGGTGAGAATACATATGAACCATTTAATATTGCAGAACAATCACTTAAATTAATTGTTGATGGTGATAGAACCACTGTTATTTTTGATGATGGAAGTAAAGGTAGTACAAAATGTTTATCTACTGATAAGTATGATTTTAAGAAAGGTAGAAAAATTGCATATAAATATGCTTTAATTGAAGTTTTGAAAAAAGAAATTGAAGAATTGGTTAAATAATATTAATACTAAAATATAAAAATAAAAAGGAGAAATTATAATATGAATAATTTAGGTAAAGAAGCAAAAGATAAAATTACAGGTTTTGAAGGAATTATTATTGGAAAGATTAATTATTTGTTTGGATGTTCTCAATATGGTATTTCACCTAAATGTATAGATGGAAAAGTTAATGGTACAGAATGGTTTGACGAAGGTAGAATTGTGATTACAGGAAATGGTGTTAAACCAGAAGAAGTTAAAGTAGAAAAGAATGGTGGAATAAATAGGGATTGTCCTAGATAAATTAAATTTATTTCAAACTCTCATTTCATTCAAATATGTTAGGAGGTGAAATTTTATGGGATATAGTAAAGATTTAAATCTTATTGAATATACCAAAGAAGATTTAATGGAATATGAAAATGATAATGATACATATATTCCAAAAGAATATGTATTGGAAAATTTAGATGAAATCAAAAATAGAGTTAATGCAATCAAAGAAATTTTAGAACCGATTCAAGGTATAGAGATGATTAATGATGCTAAAAATTTATTAGAATTGTTGTTTATTGATTTGTATTAAAATAAATTAAGTTAATCAATTTAAAAAAATATTATAAGGAGTAATAAATGGAAATATTAAATACATATTCTGTTTATAGTGAATTTATAGGGTTTTTATCTGTATTAAGTATTTGTATACTTCTAGTATTTGCTATAATATTTATTTGTACTATATATAATAAAGAATGGAAAAATTCAATGAAGTGTTTTATTACTATTTTTTCATTGTTAATATTAACATATGTATTAATACTATGGCAACAATCTACTGAAACCAAATATTATGAAGTTATTATATCTGATTATAATCAAATAGATTTTAATAAATATGAAATAGTTAATAAAAAAGGTAAAATTACTATTTTAAAAGAAATAAAATAAAAAAAAGAATAAAATAAAATATGAATCCAACAATTAAAAACTATTTAGAAACAGAACAACCTAAAATAACTACATTATCTGATAAAGAGAAAAGATTATATGAAGCAGGTATTGGTATTTTAGGTGCAATTGTATGTGATGAATTTTTAGATTTGCCAAGATTACCTAAAAATAAATATTCTATTGAAGGATTGTTTTATGAAATACCTTACTATGATAGTGATCAACTTTGGACATAAAGCAATCAACAAAGATTTTTATTAGTAGTCTATAAAATTGAAAAAGGTAAAGTAGGAATGGCTTCGTCGTGTCCCATGAGAATAGATTTTAAGATTATTAATGAGAAGAATTATAGTATTTTGATTTACGACCAGTCAGGTAAAAGGACGATTAAAATTGTAATTAATGTTTATGTGATTACAATATATAGTAGATTTATAAAAATTATAATAAAGGAGAAAAATATGAAAACAAAATGGAAACCAAATAAACAATATCCTAATACATATTTTGCTAAAGCAAATAATTATGAAGAATATTTTAAACTTGCTAAAGATTTATTTGATGATTTTGATATATTATTTCAATTTTCAGTAGATCAATTCTATGAGAAAAATCATTTATTTTATAATAGTTATGAATCATGGCACGTATTATTTAATACACCTTGTTTGATTGATGAATATTATGAAAATAATGATTTACCTAATCCAAAAGAATATGATGGTGAAATAAAAGTTAAACCAGAAGAATCTGAATATCCAGTTATAATTATGTTTACAAGTATTTTTGATGAAGATATGAAGGAAATTATATGGCAAAGTTTAAATGATTTAGAATAGATTAATATTAGAATAAATAAAGTGTTGACAAGAAAGTTACAGAATGGTAATATAATTTTGAAGTAAAATAAAAATAAATTAAAAAGGAGATAATTAATATGAAAACAAATGATATAATGGAATTAGTTAATTCAGGTAAAGCATTGCCAGTAGAATTTAATAAGTGTATTGAAGATTGTGAAATGAGATATGAAGAAGGTATGAGAGCATATATAATCAGTGCATCTAAAGATGATGTTAGTATTATATTTAAGACAGAAGAAAGAGACTTTTCAGAATATAATAAATCTATTGAAAAACCTATGTGGTTAAATGATAAGACTGGTTTATATGAATTAAAATGGTCAGAATTAGATGCGACATATGGTGAAACCGAATATGAAATTTGGGAAGATGTAGATAGTGATATTTATAATTTTAAACTAATTGATGATAGTAAAATAGAATTGTTTAATAGATATAAAGAAAGTGGTTCAGAATTAATTTATGTGTTATGGTTGGAGAATGAATTATTAAATTTTAATAAATGATAGTTTATATAATAATATTAAAAGGAGAATTTTATATTGTTAAAAGCAAGAAAATTTGTAGAAGAAGTAAGAGAAATAGCAAAGAAATATAATTTACCATTTTTTATAGTTACAGAAGGTGCTAGTTGTGTAAATAATAATGATTGTGAAGCAGTTGAATTAGCAAGAAAAAATCATATAAATTGGGAAATGAGTAAAAATTTAAACCCATATCATGATTGGAAGGAAGATGAAAATAAATTAAACAACAATATTATCACCATTGTTGAATTTAGAAAATATGAAAATGAATATGGATGTAATAAAGATTATTTTTCATCAAATTTAGCACATATCAGTAATAATAGAATTGATGCAGAAAAATGGATAAATAATAATACGGATTTTAATAGTGAGAATGAACATTGGTGGTGGGCAATATTTGAAACAAGAATTGATAGTGATTTAATAGACGAAGAATATATTATAAATTTAACTTTCTATGATAAGTATGGGAATAGAACGATTAAAAATGAGCAACCTTAGAATAAATGAATGATTGATGACGATATTTATAAAAATATAAAAGGAGAAAATAATATGAAATCAGGACAAGTAGTAATACATAATCAAAATGATATGTTAAAATATAGTATAATAATATCTAGAAATAATGAATCATACGATATATTACATTTAGATGGTTTACCATGTTCGCTTTATAATGTTGATATTAAGAGTTTGTTTTATTTGCATGAGAGATTTGAAGTAGAAAATTTAATTAATGCAAAACTAGATTTAGAAATAGAAGAAATTAAAAGTAATATTAAATCAGTAAAACGGTCAGATTATTCCCAAGAAATCAAAGATAAATATTATAATTTAAAGAATCAAATAAGTGCTACAGCAAAACATATGATTGAATCAGAGAATGATACTGATTTTGAGAATAAATTAAAAGCAATTTGTGAATTAAAGAAACAATTATACACTATTGAGTGTGATGGATTAAATGACGCAAGAAAATTTAATGGTAATTTATTATATAAAATTAAGAAAATAAATGAAAAGAGAAATATGATTTCTTATTATTTAAAATCAAACTATGTTACCAATAGAATAAAAACATTAGACGAAGAAACATTAAAGTTAATAGAAGATAAATAATATTAAAATAAAAGTTACGTTTTGTCATGATATATGGAAAGGAGGATTTATATGTTTGAAGTAGGCAATATAGTAGAAATTAATTGGGAAGAATATAATTATTCTGAAGCAGGAGAATTAACTAATAACACAATTAAAAAATGGGATGAAGAAAATAATCATATTCATATTATTGCTAATATTACTAATTATCATAACAAAGAGTATATATGGTTAGAGTTAGATAAGTATTACTTTTTTGAAAATGAATTAAGGTTAGTAGAAAATAATAAATAAGTAAAGGAGGAATAATTATAAACTCAAACTATTATGCAGGAATTGGTTCAAGAGAAACACCTACTGAAATATTAAAATTATTTGAAAAGGCAGGATATTTTTTAGCAAAAAAGAATTTTATCCTGCGTTCTGGACATGCTCCAGGATCGGATACCTATTTTGAAAATGGGTGTGATAAAGCAAATGGTAAGAAAGAAATATTTTTACCTTGGATAAATTTTGAAGGTTCAGACTCTAAATTAATTGTTAATGATGAAAAGGCATTTGAAATCGCAAAGAGATTCCATCCTTATTGGCATAATTTAAAACAAGGTGCTCAAAAACTTCAAGCACGTAATAGTCACCAAGTTTTAGGATGGGATTTAAACACTCCTTCTAAATTTATAATATGTTGGACTGAAAAAGGTAAAGGGAAAGGTGGGACTGGACAAAGTTTAAGAATAGCAAAAGAATATAAAATACCTATTTTTGATGCAGGAAGATTTGATAGTATTGAAAATGTGAGATTAATGTTGAAGGAATTTTTAATTAAATATTCATACTTAGAAGAAGATGATTTTAAATTAGAAAACAATAAAAATTTAAATTAAAAGGAGAGATAGTTATTATGTTAAAAAGTAATAAAATGTCAAACTTATTAAACACTAAGGTTGTAGGTAAAATTGAAGTAAGTCACATTGTAACTACTGCTTTTATTATGTTTTGTGGTTATTTGATGTTTGGTGATAATGGTGCATTAAGTGGAGTAATGAAAGCATGGCATTTAAAATTTTAATATTACATATAAAAGGAGAATAAAATATGAGTAAAGGGAAAATGGTAACTATTACACAAAAAGAACATAATAAATTATTAGAAGATAGTAATTTTTTAGAAGCACTTAAATGTTTAGGTGTAGATAATTGGTCTGGTTATAGTGAGGCAATGGAATTATTAGAAGAATGGGATAATGAAGAAGAATAAAGAATAAAGAATAAAGGAGAATAATATTATGTTAACAATGAAAAATTTAGAAGTATGTTTTAATTCTGCAAAAGAACATGAATATCCTTACATTGGTATCAAATATAAAATTGAAAGTTTTGAAAAACCAGAAATAACTATTATCCCTATTGAGAATTATGATAAAAGACTAGAAGATTACAAAGATGTTTGCAATGATGATTTAACTTTTAAATATAAGTATAATGATAAGATTAAAATTGTTGGTTTTACTATGGGAAATGATTTTGATGAAATTGAGAGTGATTTAGTAGATTAAATTAGATATAGTGTCTAATATAGATAATTTTAAATTTAACATACTACATATAGTAGTTAAAACAATTTAATACTATATGTAGTAGAAATATTAAATAAAAAGGAGTATATATGAGTAAAAGAAAATTTAATGATTATAAAATAATTGGAGATACAACTATAATATATCTTAAAAGAAAGAATGGCGAAATATTTGAATGTTTAATAGATACTAAGAATCTACAAAGACTAATTGATTTAGGATATTGTTGGCATGTAGTTTGGAGAAAAGATAATCAATCTTATTATGCATCGTGTACTATTTATCAAGGTAATGAAAATGGAAAATGCAAATTACCTTATATGCATGATTATTTAATGAATATAGATATTAATAATACTACTAATCATGTTGTAGATCATATTGAACCATTAAATACTTTAGACAATAGAGAATCAAATTTAAGAATCGTAGAAAGGCATAAAAACTCAAAAAACAGAAAGAGTAAAAATTCAAATAATAAAAGTGGTTATAGAAATGTTTGTTGGATTAAAAATAAAAATCAATGGACTGTACAATTGCAAATTGATAGTAAAAATACTAGACTAGGATATTTTGATGATGTTCATGAAGCTGGTAAATATGCTGAAGAAATGAGACAAAAATATTATGGAGAATATGCAGGGAAATCATAAAAATATCGTACATATTTATAAATTAAATAAAAAAAAGGAGAATGTAATATGAGTTATTGGGAGCATTATAAAGGAAATTTAACTAAAGTAGAAAGACTAGAAAATGAATCACTTGAAGAACAATGTAAAAGATTATTAGAAGGAAAAATGTCAAGAGAAGTAATTTTACCTGATTATTATGATTCGTATGCAGAAATGTTAATAGATGAATTTTATGAAGAGTATTATGTGTATAATGGTATTTTATATTTAATGTATAGAGAATTCATTGATTCAGAGGGTGATATTTTTAATGCAAATGAAGAAGAAAATGGAACGATAAATTTTGAAGTTAGATATTGGAATGGTGGTTGTGGATTTAATGAGGCAATTGAAAGAGCAGTAAAGAATATAAAGTAAATATGATAAATATAATAAAAGGAGAAAATAAAAACATGGATATTAACTTATTTTCAAAGATTGTTAAAAAATTAGATAAACAAGATTTAGAAGATTTTCAATACATAAACGATTATATAATTTATGGTTTTAAAGAAATCGGAGATGATAATTGGGAAGACGAAGGTAAATATCAATATAGAATTGAGCAAGGAAAATTAATCGAGATGGATGAAAATTATAAAGAAATACAATCATTTAATTATGGTGTTTCTCGTTCTGTGCAAAGAAATGGAAGTTATTTCACAGATTATAATTATGAATATGAACCATATGAATTTTTTGAATTAAAAGAAGTTTTAATTCCTGAAGTAATTATTCCTGCACATATGGAAACTAAATGGGATAAGTTAAGTATTGATTTGAATGAGGTAGTAGATGAAATTGAAGAAGAAAGAATAAGATTAGAGTTAGAAAAGGAAAGGTTAGAGGAAGAAAAAATAGCAGAAAAGGAAAGATTGACAAAACTATATCCTATGAATAGACATGATATTATTAAGATGGTTAATAAAAGTTTAAAGAAAAAGAAAATTGAAAAGTTTACTTTACAAGAAATGAGAAAAGAGTATTTTGATATTGTTGTTAAAAAGAAATTAGAGAATCAAGATTGGATTGACTATCACAGGAAAATTATTTATGGTGAGTAGTTAGTAAAATAAATAGAAAGAAGATGATTTATTATAGGAAGCACAATTTATTCTGATCAAAAACTAATGTATTTCCCTACAGAAAAATATGAAACATATAGATTATTAGCAATATTAGGAGATTTGCAATTAGATTATATTAAAGAAAGATACATAAGAGAATATCAAATAATCCCCAAAGAAGAGTATAATGAATTATTTATATTGTCAGCCGACAACAATGTTGCCATGAGATTTGTTATTTTTGACAAATGGTTAAAAGAAGAAAAATATGATTTAATCAAGGAATACTTTACAATTAGATTTGGCAGTGATAGTTATAATAATAGGAAAGAAAATTTTCCTATTACAATTTGTGATCCATTTGCAGGAGAGGCAAGATGGTTAGATTGTTTTAAAAGTTTTATCAAGAAGAATGATTATAGTGGTGATATATTTTTAATTGGTAATGAATTAGAATTTAATCGTTTTAATTATTTTAAAGATAATCCAAATATTGATGAAAAACATAATAAATCATTTGAAGAATTAAATTTACCTAAAAATTCATTATCCTTGATTTTATTCAATTGTCCGTATGGAGAAACTAATAAAATTCGTAATGTCAAAAATTACTTAATACAAACACTAGAAAAACAAATATTATACAATCCTCAAAATTCAAAAGACTACAAAACAGGTTACATGGTATTTGTTATCCGTAAAGATGATTTCATTGACAGTTTAGATGTAATCTGTCAACATTTTGACATCCTAAAAAATGCAATTTACAAAGTAAATGCAGAAGAATATGCAAAATATAAACAATATATTTTTATTGCTAGATTAAAAAATAATCCATTTAATTTAAGCAATGTCACAGATGCAATGGATTATCAAAAACATTATAATGATATTAAAAGGATAATTGAATCAGAACCAGAGTTTGAGTTAAGTATGTACGATACATATAGGATGATGAATTATCCTTATGTTGATTATGAGACAGCAAAAGAAAACAATCAATATATAGAAATATCTGAAAACTATATAAGTAAAAATGATAGTGTTTGGAATTGGGTAAAAGATATTACGGAATTAAAGAATCTAGGAGAAGAAAAATTAACCGTACCCAAACCATTAAAACCAGGAGAAATATCAAATATTTTAGCATCTGGTATGGTAAATGGAGATATGGATTTAGATGGAAAAGGTAAACACGTTGTAATAGGTGGTACTAAAAAAGTAGAAAAGAAGGAAGTTAATTCATATAAAGATGAGAATGGAGAAAAGATTACGGAAACTAAAATAATAAAAATGAGTTTGCCATATCTAAATATATTATGCTCAGAAAATGGAGAATTGAAGATTAAAGAGTTAGGTGGTTCAGAATAAATTATGATTCCTTACATACAGACAGATGGTAAAAATAAAATCAATTGCAATTCTGATTTAATTATTTTAGATAATAGTGACCCAATATTAATATCTTTATGCGATATAAACATTAAAAATAAAAAAATATGTGCTGATTTAATTGCCCAATCATATAGTAATTCAGTATCATTAAGAGATAGAGAGAATATTAACTTTGTTAAAGTATTATATGGTAGAGAGAATCATTATAGATATAAGTCTGATAGAATGGAGAATAATTTAACTCATACAGTTATTTACAATACTAAAATAAATCAATATTGTATTAATTGGAATAATGAAAGTAAGAGTGAGATTATTACTAAGTATCTAAGAAATATTCATTATTTACCTGTTACAAGTGAAATTGTAAAAATAATATTAGATAAAGATGAAATTGAACAAGCTAAATATAAATATAGTAGTTATGGTTGTGTTACTGAATGTACTGTTTATACAAATAATCCTATGTTTGAAGAGTTAAAGGTATATAAAATTAATGTATCTTGGTTTAAGGAGAAGTTAAATAATTTAAAATTAGAAGGATATGAAGATGATTTTGATTGGAGTAAGATCGAAGATATTGAGAGTTACATCTTCACATTTTTAAAACAAATTAAAGAAAAACTGAAGAAAAATATTAAGGTATTATTTAATCCAAATAATATTAATCCTAAGATATTTGAAGGAAAATTAAAACCATTTGATGGGCAAATACCTGTAATACAGGCAGGATTAGAAGTACTGAAAAGAGATAGAGTTGTATATTTAAATTGTGAACAGGGTTTCGGTAAGAGCAATGTTTCTATAAAAATAAATCATTGTCATTTATATCAACATAAAAAGAATTATGTAACATTTATGACCGTGCCATCTATTACATTAACACAATGGAAGGAGGAAATAAAAAACAGCATTAAAGATAAAGTAGATATACATATCATTAAGAAAACTACAGAATTTATTAAATTATATAATCAAACTAATTTACATTTTGATAAACCTACTTATATTATTGTTGGAAAAGAAACATTTAAACTTGATGCAAAAAAAGTACATGGGATCAATATTAAAACAAGAGAAATTAAACGAAAAAAAGAAGTACAAAGTTCATATTATTATAAAGAAATAAAAGAAGTTAAAGAAAAAATTACTATTGCTTGCTGTCCTGATTGCGGAATTCCATTGAGAAATGAATTAAGAAAAAAAGAAGATGTATTTTTTACAGAAAAAGATTTTCAAGGAAGCCCTAAAAAGTCAAATTATAAATGTTTTAATTGTGGTAGTGTATTATGGCAAAAAACATATAGCAAAACAAAAAAAGTAAGTTTAATAAATTTTATTAAAGTAAAAAATATTCATTTTGATTGTGTGATCATTGATGAAATACATCAAGCAAATGGCACAGAAACGATAATTTCAAATGCAACTAGAACTTTATTTAACTATGGTAAAAAGATAATATGTCTTACAGGAACCTCAAACTCAGGATATGCTTCGTCAATGCACAACATTCTTTTAGGGTTATTCCCAAATAAACTTAAAAGACATGATGTATTAGATATTAAACAATTTATTAAAACATATGGAACATTGATGGCAGTTAGTAAAAAAAGAGATGGGGAATATTATCACTATGGAAGAAGTGAAATTAAAGATAGTGATTATTTTGAAATTGAGGGAATAAACAGTATTGTCTACACCTTGTATTTAGCAGAAAATTATATATCTGCAACATTAGATGATTTAGGAAAAGATTTACCAAAATTAATTGAAACATATATACCAATTAAACAAGATGATATTATAGAAACCAATGAAAGAAAATTATGGGATGATATTAAATCAGCAAATGCTTTTAATTCTAAGATGTACGAAGATTCAATTGTAAAACATTATGTAAATAATCCTTTTGTTTGGGATGGTATACATATAGAAGGAAAAGATACAACAAATATTGTTCAACCTATTTGCATCCCTAATATTATTTTACCAAAAGAAAGATTTCTTTTATCAGATATTGTTCAACAAGAGTTATTAGAGAATAGAAAATGTTGCATTTATACATTTTTCAATAATGGAGGAATGTATATGCAAGGTAATACTATAGCAAAAAGAATAGAATATTTATTAGATAAAAATAATATTAGAACATTTGTTTTAAAACAGTCTGTACCTACATATGAAAGAAGAGATTTAATTGAAAAGAAAAAAGATAGTTTTGATGTGTTAATAACCAATCCGCAATTGGTAGAATGTGGAATTAATATGGTTTTTATTCCAAGTTATATAAATTATATGCCAAGTTATCATATTAATATGATAGATCAGTCTAATAGAAGAGGGTATCGTGCAAATAGTACATTAGAAAATAGAATTTTTCATTTATATTATAACAATTCATGTGAAAATAGTATTATCAAAAGATACCAAAGGAAGAAAGCAGAAAGTAAGGCAATTGTAGGACAATTTAATATAGCATTGGAGAACGATGATTCAATTAGGACAGCAAGTAAGTTTGGAAAGAAAATTAACGAAGGAGTTATATAATATTGACTTATGAAGATGTAAAAACTTTTATCGAAAGTCATGGATGTGGATTAAATACAAAGAAAGAAAACTATATAAATTCTAAACATAAATTAGATGTTAAATGTAAATGTGGAAATGATTACCCTGTAAGTTTTGAAAAATTTAAACATAGAAATCAAAGACAATGTAAAGAATGTTCTGGAAAGAAAACATGGGATTATAAGCAAATTAAAGAATATATTAATAATACAAAAGGATGCGAATTACAAACAAATGAGGAAGAATATTTAATAGAACGAGGGAAAGGAATTGTGCCAACAAAAGTTAAATTAAATATAAAATGTATTTGTACTAATATATTTACAACTGATTTTATTAGTTTTAATCATAAGAAAAAACATCAATGTAATAAATGTGGTAAAATATTAAATTTAATAAATGTAAGATTGTCTCAAAAAGATTTTTGTAAAAGAGTATTTGATATATTAGGAGATAAATATAATGTAATTGGCAATTATATTGACGTTACAACTATGATAAAAATGAGACATAATTGTGATGAATGCAATAATTATGAGTATGAAGTTTTGCCATCATTAATATTATATAATAGTCAAAAATGTCCTGAATGTTTCGGAGAAAGAAACACAGAAAAATTTAAGCGAGAAATTTATAATTTAGTTGGAAACGAATATATTTTAAAAAGTGAATATATAGATTCATCAACTCATGTATTAATAGAACATAATTATAATAAATGTAATAATCATACATATCTTGTTTTGCCTAATAACTTTTTAAAAGGACATCGTTGTCCAAAATGTTCTGGATGTCTTAAAAAAGATACAGAGCAATTTAAAGAAGAAGTATTTAATTTAATAGGTGAAGAATATGAAGTTATTGGAGAATATATAAATGCAAAAGAAAAAATTGATATGAAACATAATTTATGCAATAATGTATATCCAGTTACACCAGATAATTTTTTAAGAGGAAGAAGATGCCCAATATGCAATGAATCTAAAGGAGAGCAAAATATAAGATATTATTTAGAATATAATATGATGTATTTTATTGCTCAATATCCATTTGAAGATTTACGTGATATAGAATTATTATTATTTGATTTTATAATATTTGAAGATGAAAATAAAACTATTATAAAAATGATAATTGAATATGATGGTGAATTTCATTATAAAGCAATAAAACTTCATAAAAATGAACCCATAAAATATGCAGAAGAAAGATTAAGGAAACAACAATATCATGATAAAATGAAAAATGAATATTGTAAAAATAATAATATCCCATTATTGCGTATTCCTTATTGGGAGTTTGATAACATTGAAGAAATATTAAAAAGAGAAATAAAATAACCAAAAATAAATATTGACATTGTAAATATAATAGTATAGAATATCACTAATAGCAATACATAAACAATAAATTAAAGGAGTGATATTCTATGCAAAACAAATTAAATAATACATTATTAGAAGAAAGATTATTAGAAATTGCAGAACCATTATCAATAATGGCAGGAGATAGGTATTTAGATATTGCTAAGAAAAGATATGATGAAGGATTAAATTTAAAACTAAATCATCCTAGTATTAACTATATTACAATTGCAAGGAATGGAGTATGGTCTGCATCTGGCGATGGTATATTTACATCTAGTTATGAGAAGATAGGATACCATACAGGCAGTAATAGTTTTTATGAAGGATTATTAGATAGTGGGATTAAGATTAGGGATTTGAGAGTAAAATAAAAACATTACGAAAGTTATCATTTGTTAAAATATTTCTTATTTTCAACCGTTAAATAATACTAAAACAAAACACAAAAATGTGAATAAAAAGGAGAATGATAAATTATGGGTGAAAGATTAAATATTGAAATAATTAAAAATGGTAAAACATTGGCAAATGCTTATTATCATTGGTCAGGATATAGTAATTCAGCAGTAGAACTAGCAAGTACAATAATTAAAAATATTGAAAAAATTAATAGTAATGATTCTGATATATTTTTTGCAATAAGATTATTAGAATTAACAGGTGCAGGATTAACAGATAAAGAAATTGAATTTGCAAAAACTATCAATGAGTTAAAGGAAATCAAATTTAAAGAATGTAAAGGTCGTAATGAAGGATTAATAGGAATTTCACAAGATGGAATAAATGAAACAAGAAGGTGGCAAGAACATGCATTATATATTTATTTAGATGAAAAAAGAATGAGTTTTCAAGTGTTTTGGAAGAATAGATTTAATGATTATGAAGTAGAAAATAAGGATGAAGATAATTATATTGAATTTGATGAATTAGAAAAGGTAGATATTAATTTTGATGATATAAAATTTTCAGAAATAGATAATTTTGTAGAATTTATTAATAATCATTTGGAAAATCTATTTGTAACTTATATAGATTGTTGGAATGTTATAAATATGATTTATTAATTCTAACTATATCCAACTATATCTAATTATTAATTTTGAAATTGAGAATATAATCGATTTTATCAAAATTCCCAATTTCAAAACACTTGATTTATAAGGGTTTACAGCACCTAAAATCGTGATGAAACCTGTATTTCATTCAAATATTTAGGAAGGAGAAAATATGTTTGAAACAATATTAAACAATGAATTTTTATGGTTGAACGATCCAATAAATGCAGAAGAATATGCTAATAAAAGTCCAAGTGAAAAATTTATGTATTCATTAAAATGGGCAAAAGAAGAATTTCTTTATGGTAAAAAAGCAAAAGCAAAAGATAAATTAAAGATGTATGACAAACCATTAGAAAAAGAAATATTTAGATTATATTTTAAAAACAATACACATAAGGATTTTGAAAATAAATATGAAATACAACAATATTTAAATATAGAATTAAATATAGAGTTAAATATTATTTCATACTTATTTAGAATAAAAGATAAGAAAATTAAAAAACCTAAATATAATATCTATTATCAATACAAAATAATACCAATTAAATTAAAATTAAAAGGTAATGAATACATAGAATATTAAATAAATTAAAAATAGAGAGAAGATTATAAACATGATAACTTTTATATGTTTCTATCATCAAGAATATATAATGAATCATTGCGTTAAAATACAAGCACTAAATTATGATGAGGCAGAAACAAAATTTAAGAATTATTTAGAAAATGAAATTAGTTATATTAATGATGAATGTTTACTTATTGAAGATATTGATGAAATAGTGAGGATATAATAAAGGAGATAACTAAACATGAATAAATATGAATTAATCAAACCAGAAAACAAAGAAAAAATATTCACTGTTTCAATTGTTGCAGATTCAAATGATGGTGATTACATAACTTCAACTGAAATTTATAACGAATCTGAATTTGAAGAAATAGTAGAAGAATTAATTGTATTAAAGAAATGTTATGGAAATAGTCATGAATTAGAAGATTTCTATAATACCGCATATAATATCAATATGCCATTTGGTGAAGGTGGTCAATGTCATACTTTGTCATATATTCAGATTCATTGTATTGACGAAAATGGACGATATTATGATGTAGAGTTAAATTTAGATGTTGTTAATTGTGAGGATAAATATAAAGAAGAGGATATTGAAATGGAGGATTAAAATATGTTTACTTATATTATTTATATGAAAAATGGAAAAGAGTATAAGATTGTAACAAAGTTTCTTTTTTAGGAATTAATTGATATATTAATGCCTAAACAAACTAATGAAATTAAATTTTCACATTTTGAATTAGCAGAATGTCCAGAAAAGAATGTTGCTATTATAGGAAGTGAAATATCTAGTATAGAATATTTTGTTAAAATTGATAAGTAATATTTGAAAGGAAACCATAATAATGAAACACAAACTAACTTGTCCTAATTGCAATAATAAATTTTACGATATTATATATTTAGCATCCAATCCTATGCAATATGAATATCAATGTAGAAAATGTACATGGGGAATAAGATATTTTGAAAGAGATAATTCTTTTAAAGAGATATTCCAAGATGAATTAGAAATTTTATATGAGAGAAAAATAGGTAAGGTTTATAACAATTGATTTTAGGTATTTGACAGATAGATAATATAATTATATACTATTAATACAACAAATAAAATTAATAAAAAGGAGAATGATAAATATGAAAGTTAATATTCAAATGGTAGATGGTTCAGAACTTAAAAAAATTTATATCTTTACACACAAAGAATTAGGAGATAGTATTGTTTCTACTAAATCAGAAATTGAAAAATTACTTAATTCTGAAGATAATAAAACCGTTTATTTTAGTGGTAATCATGTCCAAGGTGGTATTATTCCTAAAATGGTAAGTGAATATGAATTTATTGATGATGAAAAAGAAGTATCATTGGAACTATTAAATTTTATTGAAGAGAATAATCATATTTATGAATTTAATAATAATGATGTAGTAAATTTTGTGATTGAATATAGACAAGAAATTTTAAAGATATTAATGTAAAAGGAGAATAAATAATATGGAAAAATTCTTAGAAAGTATGATAATCCATGAACTTAAAGAAAATGGTATTGAAGAAATTATAAAGAATTCTTTTTCAATAATTAAAGAAAATAATATTGATGGAATTATTATGAAACTTATACCAAAAATTATTGAAAAAAGATTAGAAAGTTATTTTGAAGAATCAGATGATTTCTATGAGATTATTGATGAAAAGATTTTAGGAACTATAGAAAGACTATTAAAAGAAACTGATATTGATGACATTGTGAGTAAACATTTACCAAATATGATACAAAAAAGAGTAGAAGAAAGTGTAGAAGATAATTATGAAATTGATGAATTAATTGATACTAAAATATTTGAAGCAATTAAATTAAAATTAAAGAAAATTAAAATTAGTTAAATTATTGAATGTTATAAACTGTTGATTTATAAGGGCTTATAACATTCATATTAATATCAATATAAAAGAAACATTTCATTCAAATATGGGAGGAAATTATATGTCAAGAACAAGTGATTTTATTTGTAGAGAATTTGATACAATTATTAAAGATAGTAGAGAACATCGTGCATATGAATTAGGAATGGCGAATGGATTTTTTGAATTATATAGATATATTAAAACTGATATAGGAGTAGATAAAACAAAAGAACAATTTAAATATTTTATTCAAGGAAAAGAAAGAGTTTCTGAATATTTTAATAGACTAATTGAAATTGACGAAGAACCTATTACAGAATGGGAAGAGAAAATTGAAAGGTATAAAGAATATAAAGAATTAATAAAATAATAAATAAAATAAAAAAGGAGTAACTAATCTATTGAACACGACAATATTCATTCCTAAAACTATCAAGGTAGGTTATCAGAATCGTAATGATACATATACAAAGAAATTAGCATACGTTATCTATTATGATCAAAAAAATGTATTGCGTAAAGAAAGATCATGGGAAGGCTGGCGTGATAAAAATATTAAACCACAAGAATTCTCTAATGAACCAACATCAGGATTTGTGTTGAATAAGAAAGTAGGAGATTATAAGAGTGATTGGAATCATAGAAAAGCATATTGTAGAGTGTATGATTCTAGAGGAGATTTTGAGTTTGAAATAACAATTGAAAACTTACTTTATATCCTTGAAAATACTTCAAGTATTAAGGGGAAAGGTTTAGAAGGAGAATTCATTTACGGATGGTCAGGAAAGGATATACTGTTAATTCCCTGTGATTCACCTGATTATAAAGAATTAATGGAACTAAATGATTTAAGACATGAAAAGAAAAAGTTTGATAATAAAAATATGATTATTGGTGCAAAGTATAAAAATAGTTCAAATAGTGAGTTAATATACTTAGGAAGATATTATCAAAGTAATGACGATGATAAAGAAACTAAAACTTATTTTTTCTATGATAGAGATAATAAATGGAATAAGATTGTAAATATTAAATCATTGACAGGATATATAATTGATGTAATAAATGAAAATTGTATTGATGATTATGCAAATTTAATGGATGAATTATTAACATGTAGTAATTATTCTATTAGAGAGCAAAAATATGATGAATATAAAGATTATACTTTAGAAGAATTTAAAAATAGTTTTAATAAACGTAATGGATTTTATAGTAGTAAGTATTATGCAGAAGTTAATGGTGAAATTAAAAAATATTATTATATAGACAGATATTATGGCTATTGGAGATATAGTGGTAATACAGAACCAAAATATAATGTTTATACATTAAATAAAGGACATAAAGATAAGAGAATTATTGATGAAAAATCAATTGGTCATATTTTCAATCAAATAAAGCCAAAATATTTAGTAACATATGATTCAAATAAAAATATAATAAAGGAGTGGAAGTAGCAACATGAGTGAAAAACAAATGACAAATGATGACAAGATTATGTTGTTGAAATCTCAGATTGCAGAGAAGAAGAAAGGTTTAAAAGGCAAGAAGAAATTTTCACCTTTAACAAATTGTAATATTGAATTTGAAGGAGTAAGATATAATCTACATGCATCTCAAAAAGATCAATTAACTAATTTATTAATTAGATTAACTATGTATGAAATGGCTGTTGAAAAATTAGGATTAAAAGATGAATATATTATATCTGGATACAGTGTTGGTCAGTGGATCAAAGATATTAAATTGAGATTAGAAATTATTAAATATGAGGAAGAAGATAGAAAATTGAAGATGTTGGAAAACAACCTTCATGTGTTTTTATCTTCGGAAAAGAAAGTTTCACTAGCAATCGAAGAAATAGAATCAATGATTTAGTAGATTTGATGTTTCTATATACTACATATAGTGTAAATATAGATTAAGAACACTATATGTAGTATAAAAATCATGTTAAAACATAAATTTGGTGTCGATATATTTATTTCTTGACAAATAGTAAATATAATTATAAAATAAGAAAGGAGTAAGAATAATAAGTATGAGTGAAATGAAAAAGTACATGGATATAATCAGATTAGGACATAAATCAACAGTAGGAGTATTAAATGAAGGAGATAATATTACTATTACAGAAAAACTTGACGGAGCAAATGCATCTTTTAAAAAAGAAAATGGTATTATAAAAGCATTTTCAAGAAATACGGAATTAAATGTAGAAAATAATTTAAAAGGATTTTATCAATGGACACAAACTTTAGATGTTAATTCACTACTTGATAATGTAATTTATTTTGGAGAATGGTTAATAAGGCACACGATTAAATATCAATTAGATAAATTAAATCAGTTTTATTTATATGATATTTATAATGAAAATTATAATACATATCTTGATTTTTCTTTTATTGAATATGAAGCAAATAAGTTAAATATAAATTTAATTCCATTATTTTATAAAGGAGAATATCAATCATTTGAACATTTAAAATCTTTTGTTGGTAAAACTGTTTTTGGTGAAGAAAAAGGTGAAGGAATTGTAGTTAAAAATGTAGGATATAAAAATAAATATGGTAATCAAATATTTGTTAAACTTGTAACCGAAGAATTTAGTGAAGTACAAAAACAAAAACCTCCTAAAGATCCAAACAGACCAATCACTGCTGAACAAGAATTTATAAATATGTGTCTTACAAAAGCAAGAGTAGACAAATTATTACATAAGTTAATTGACGAAGGTATTATCGAAGAGGAATTTGGAATAGAAGATATGGGGTTAATACTTAAAAATCTTGGTAGTAGAGTTTATGAGGATATTATAAAAGAAGAAAGTGATTCTTTGCCAGAAAATCATACGATTCAATTAGTTAGAAAAGCAATTGGTAATAAATTACCGTCTATAATTAAAGATATTCTTAAATTGAAGGCAAGTTAATCAATAAATTAATTATACTTGTGTTTTATCTTATTACATTTAAGACACAAGTATAATATAAAAATGGAGGATGTATTGCATGTGTGATTTAGATAAAAGGTTGAAAGAAGTATATGAAATAAGGGATGAATTAAATAAATATCATGCAGAATTACAAAGTAAATTGAGCAATATTGATAAAGAAGTGCTTGATTTAGAGCATTATATAGAATTTGGAAATTTTAATGCATCTAAAGGATTTAAAGCATATAAAATGCTACAAGAAAGATTGATTAAGAGAAGGGAAATTAAAAACTCTATTCAAAAATGTAATATTATTTGGAATGGCAATATAAGAGATTTTGTAGATGATAAATCTATTGGAAAACAAGTAAGAAATATTGATAATAAGAAATATAGTGCAAGAATACTTAAAGAATTATTTGATGAATAAAAGGAGATTTGAATAATGAAAGGTAAAAAAGTTGTTAAGATTTCTGGTAAACCTTTTAAATCAGGATTAAAAGAAAATACAGTTAAAGATATTATTAGTCATCCTAAATTAGAAGGTAAATTAGCATATCTATTTTATGAAGATGATTCTTTTGTAAGTGTTGAAATGTGTAAATTAAAGTTTGAATAAATTAATCGTTTTATCACAATATGGGTAAAATCATGGAAAACAGCAATATTATTGATTTTACCCATAATAGGTGTTATAAACGTACTATTTATAATGGTTTGTAGTTAGTTATATAGGGATTTATTTATGCAATGGGAAAAGTTTGAATGAAATTTTTCTTTTATCATGTTATTGTGATAAATTATAAATATAATAAAAGGAGAGTGTATATATTTATTGAAAGTATTAAGTTGTTTTTCAGGTATAGGTGCATTTGAAAAAGCATTACAAAGACAAAATATAAAATATGAATTAGTTAATTATTGTGAGATAGACAAATATGCAAGTAAGGCATACTCTCTTATACATAATATTTCAGAAGAATTAAATTTAGGCGATATTAAAAAAGTGAACGAGAAAGAGTTAAAGGATTTCGATTTAATAGTCGGAGGCAGTCCATGCCAAGATTTCAGTATTTCAGGAAAACAAGAAGGTGCTAAATGGACTTGTGAAGAGTGTAAACATGAATATAATCCATTAGAAGCACATTATACTACTAGAAATAAATGTCCTAAATGCAATTCTATAAATATTGAAAAAACAAGATCATCTTTATTAGTTGAATGGCTAAGAATTCTAAGAGAAAAAATGCCTAAATATGGAATATATGAGAATGTAAAAAATATTGTAGGTAAAAAATTCAAACAAACTTTTGATTTATTTGAAAAAGAATTACAAGATTATGGTTATAATACATATTGGAAGGTTTTAAATGCAAAATATTATGGTATACCACAAAGTAGAGAACGTGTATATTTAATAATTATAAGAAAAGATATTGATGATAATAAATTTGAATTTCCTATAGGATTTGATAATGGAATAAGATTAAAGGATTTATCAGAAGATGATGTAGATGAGAAATATTATATACCACAAGAAAAAACTGATAAGTTAATTGAGAAGTTAAAGGATAAAAAAGATACTTGTGCAGGAACTTATAATCAAAAAGATGGATTTAAAGAAAAAGATATTGGATGTACATTAGATGCAAGTTATTATAAAGGATTAGGATGTAATCAAAATAGAAATGCGGTATTAAAAGTAGGTAATATCAATCCATCTGAAAATGGTATGAATGGTTGTGTATATAGTGAAGAAGGTTTAGCACCAACTATCACAACAAATAAAGGTGAAGGTAATAAAATACTTCAAGTAGGATTATTAGATATTAAAGGAAACGAGCAAGTCAGAAGAGTCTACTCTTCTGACGGAATATCACCTACATTAAATAGTATGCAGGGAGGGAATAGACAGCCTAAAATATTAGAAGAAAACGAATTAATATTTTTAGGAGGAATAGATACTACAGAAAAATGGATTGATAATGATAAAGAATTAAGTAGAAATTATAAAGAAGGATATAGAGTTTATGACAGTGAAGGAATTGCTTGTTGTCAAAAAACTAATGGTGGAGGACTAGGTGGTAATACTGGTTTATATTGTGTCGCAATGAGAGGTAGGTATAATGATGATGGCAAAATAGAACAACAATTAGAACCAAGACAAGATGGAATAAGTAATACTTTAACTACTGTTCAAAAAGATAATTTAGTTTTAGAATCAGTAGAAATTAATTATAGAATTAGAAAATTAACTCCGCTTGAGTGTATACGATTAATGGGTTTTGATGATAAAGATTATTACATATTGAAAGAAAATAAAATTTCTAATTCTCAAATTTATAAAATGGCAGGTAATTCAATTGTAGTTAATGTAATTGAAGAAATATTTAAGAAATTGTTAAAATAATTTATATATAAAATCATGACAAAACCAATGTTTCATTCAAACTCAGTAATAAAAATATAAAATATAATAATAGGAGGAAAGTATTTGATTGAATTAAATAAAATTTATAATCAAGATTGTTTAGAAGGTATGGAAGAAATTGAAGACAAGAGTATCGACATGATCCTTTGTGATTTACCTTATGGATCAACTTCATCACCTTGGGATATTATTATACCATTTGATAAACTGTGGGAACAATACGAAAGAATAATTAAAGATAATGGATGTATTGCTTTAAATGCAAGTCAACCATTTGCTAGTCAATTAATATTAAGTAATTTAAAATTATTTAAATATGAATGGATATGGGAGAAAAGTCATCCTACGGGTTTTATACATGCTAAGAAAAGACCTATGAATTATCATGAACATATTATTATATTTTATAAAAAACAACCTACATATAATCCAATTATGACAATTGGGAAACCTAATCATGGAGATAATAAACATAAAAAAGGCGATAAAAATAAATCTAATTCAAGTGTAAATGGTAATGAAGTTAATTGCGTTGAAGCAAAAAAAGATGGTTTAAAATATCCTAAAAGTATTCAAAAATTTAACTGCGTTAATAGAAATGGGATATTGCACTCTACACAAAAACCATTAGAGATGTGTGAATATTTAATAAATACATATACAAATGAAGGTGAGTTAATTTTAGATAATTGCATGGGAAGTGGCACAACTGCTGTAGCATGTATTAATTTAAAAAGAAATTACATAGGATTTGATAATGGAAAAGATGATAAGACAGGTAGATATTGGGTGGATGTTGCAAAAGAAAGAATTGAAAAACACTTGACAAAGTAGAAAAATAATTGTAAGATATACATAGGCAAGATATACAAATATATAATAAAATTAATTAAAAGGAGAAATTAAATATGTATTCAAATTTTTATCTAAATCAAATATTATCTGAATATGAAGATAAAATAAATAATCTAATAAACAAACAAGATAGAGATTATATAATTAATATGAATGATAATGATATTGAGAAATTTATTAATAAAATAGAAAATGAAGTAAATTTAAAAATAAATATATATTTTAATAAAAAAGATATATTATTTGATAAAGAAGATATTCCTGCAGAAAAATTCCCAAAAGGATATTGTGTAAGAAAAGGAAGTAGTTGTGAAACTGATATAATAACAGTAAAAATACCATATGATGGTAGTTATAAATTATTAAATAATATTAAAACTAACAAAAAAATAAATATTGAAAATAATAATATATATATAAAAATAGTAAGATTTTCAGAAACAGATGAAGAAATAGAAAATATTATAAAAAATACTATAACAGAAATTATGCAACAACATAATAGAATTACTGAAAAAATAAATGATTTTAATATAAAACAAAAAATACGAGAAAAGTTAAAAGAAAAAATAAATAAATTAAATAGAGAAAATAATAGTAGAAATAACATTATTAAAAATTTAATATAAAGGAGTAAGTTATTACGTTTAATTAGTTGAAGAATAAAAATAATCATACCATATATAGTGCCTAATCAATCTCACAAACACTATATATGGTAGTAAAATCAAGTTTGAACGAAAGATCCATTTGATGTCGAAATTAAAGGAGAAAATATGAGAAAATTAATTAAATATGAATGTGAAATATGTAAAAGTTTATTCGATTCAGAACAAGATGCAATAAAATGTGAGAATAGAGGAAAAGAAGAAATATTAGCACATATAGGAGAAAAAATATTATATAGAGATGATTGGAATGGTGGATTTGGAACTTGTTATGCCGAAATGGAAATTATAGATGTTGAAGTTTGTGGTCATTATATTAAATATGAAATAGGATTAGATGGTTGTTTTTATGAATTGTTATTTGGTAATGAAGAATTCAATGATAAATGCAAAATAATTTAATAAAAAAGGAGA
>Ga0209728_1000501_pt1 | contig 31182 bp, 21 predicted proteins | sample RifGroD1_FD_183997 | JGI IMG/M metagenome (GOLD analysis project Ga0209728, IMG submission 183997) | Groundwater microbial communities from Rifle, Colorado, USA - Groundwater D1 (SPAdes) (version 2) | ecosystem: Environmental > Aquatic > Deep subsurface > Groundwater | place: Rifle, Colorado... | reverse complement strand
ACAACATATACTGTTGGTGCAAAAATAATAATTAATTATGATCAATCAGAAATAAAGTCTACAATCGAACGTTTACAAAATTTTGTTAAAGCGAATCCAATTACTATTAATAATATTAAAATAGATGCTAGTGCTTTAAATAATATAAAATCAAATTTAGAAAAACTATCTATAAAATTAGATAATGTATCAATAAATAATATTAAGATACCTTCTAATACAACCAACGAATTAAAAAGCAAGATAGAGTCAATATCTTTTAAATTAGGCAATTTAAAACTTGATACCTCTAAGATTGATGGAAAGAAAATTGATATATCTTTACGTGTTCCTACTTCTGAAATTACTAAGTTAAAAGAACAAATAGAAGGTCTTAGACCTATAATTAAAGTACAAGTCCAAGGACAAAATACAGTTGCTACTCCAGGATCAGGATCATTAACACAAGCAAAAACTTTTGCAGATAATCTAACTAAGTATGGACAATATGCAGGTAATACGGTAATTAGTTACGATTATGATCAAGCAGGTAAATTAATTGCTGTATTAAAAAATGCACAGAATGAAACTATAAGATTAAAATATCAATTTGACGAAGCAAGTAAATCATTTCAACAAATTGGTTCAAGTACAAAAGTTCCTGATTTGCTTAACCAATCTACTGCTGCTGCACAAAGAACATTTGCTGATTTAAGAAAAATTACAGAGCAGTTTAATATTCTTAAACAACAATCTGGTTCAAATCCCATTGATTTTAAAACAGCAAAATTAATACCGGATTTAGAATTATTAAACACCAAATTAAGAACATTAAGTACAGGAATGCAACAAGTTACTCAAACTTATAAATTGAACGAAACTCAAACCATATCTGCTTCAGGGAATTATAACATGCTTAGAGGTCAAATAGATTCTTTAAGTACATCTACTGGAAATCTTATAAATCGACAAATTGGTCTAAGTGAGTCGTTTTCTGTCGCAATAAGTCGTTTTCCTATCTGGATTGTAGCTAGTACGCTAGTTATGGGAGCCATACATAAAATTTCAGAAGCTTTCAATTTTATGGCAGAACAAAATAAATTATTTATGAATCTCCAGATGGAAATGACCAATACTAACTTGGTGTTTGGAGATATAACTAATACAGCAAATAAATTTGCTTCTGCTATGGGTTCAACAACCCAAAACGTTATGAAATCCATATCTGTCTTCGGAACCTACACTGCTACTCTCGATGAGGTGATAAAAAAATCAGAAAGTGCTATAATATTAAGTAATATTACTGGACAGAGCATTGAAACTAGTGCTGATCAGCTTATGGGGATTTTATCGCAATTTAGATTGGTTGCTGATGATACTGCTCATGTAACAGATGTGCTTGCTGGAACAGCACGAATGCTCCAAGTTGACTATCCTGAAGCTGTAAAACAAGTAAGTTTAGGATTATCAACTATGGGAAGTGTTGCCTCGGAAGCGAAATTGAGTATCGAAGAAACTTCTGGAGTTTTAGGAACTCTTGTCGAAAAAACTCGAAGAAGTGGATCTGAAGTCGGAAATGCTCTAAAAACAATTATTTCTCGCATATCTAGAGTAGGAGAAGAAAGTGATCCAGAAGCATTTAAAGGAATAGAAAAAGCATTTTATGATATTGGTGTTTCTATTAAAAGTTCATCCGATACCATCAAGCCTATGGGAGATATCCTAAAATCCACTTCTGAACGTTGGTCTCAACTCAGCGATGTCCAAAAATCAAATTTGGCGCAGGAAGCGGCAGGAGTTTATAGACGAAATTATTTCATAACCCTCATGAATTCATATCAAGACGTATTAAAGAACACGGAAGCAGCAACTAACAGCGAATCGGTAGCAATGTCAAAACAGGAAATCTACTCTAATAGTTTAGCTGCCTCTATATCTAGACTTACATCGGCGTGGGAGAAATTTTATCTAAATGCGATAAATACTGATACTTGGAAATCGTTGGTACAAGGAATAACATTTGCTGTAAATGGATTTGCAAATTTTGCTGGTGTAGTTGGAGGAATACCTGCTGTCTTAACCACTGTGGTTTTATCAGTTTCTTTATTGTCAGAAAGATTTAGAAATTTTATGTCTGGTTTATTAGGATTTAATACAATAGGAGCTTTTATAACAAGTATCAAAGCTGCTCAAGTGGCTATGAATCAACTTAATGGCACAAGAGTATCTTTTATATCTGTAGCATTTAGAGAAATAAGTGCATCTGTGTGGGTTTATATTACAGCTATAAAAGAAGCATATTTGCAACAGATGCAATTAGGAAGAACTAATAATTTAAATCCTTTAATTACAAGGTTTAATGCTTTAAGCGCAGCAGTTACCGCAGCAGGTGTGGCTTCAAAACTAACAGCACTTGCTCTGTCTGTAGGATTGGGTATTGCTACTCTAGGTATTTCAGTTGTACTTTCCCTTGTCATTGGTAAGCTCATAACTTTCGCTGATAATATGATTCATGCTAAAGAAAAAGCAAAAGAAGCTTTTGAAACAATTCAAAAATCAATATCATCTCTATCTTCTGAAGTGGAACAATCTGAAACTTTAATTGCTACATATGAAGAATTGTCTGCTAAGAAAAATAAAACTACAGAAGAAACACAATCTCTCGCACAAGCGACAGAAAAACTTTCTTCGCTATTGCCTCAATCTATAGATGGATTTGATTCTGAGGGAAAAGCAATATTGGGTAGTGCTGATAGTCTTCGTGAATATTTAGATCTAAAGAAACAAGAATTAGAAATCAATAAACAAAAGTTAGTTAGTGACTTCTATAAAAACGAATCAGATCAAATAGATGATATTTTAAGCAAACAGTCAAAATTAAATGATTTAAAAGACGATTTAGCAAAAGTAGAACAAAAAAGAACCAATGTGATAACCACTGATATTTATACGTCTGAAGAAAAAGCTCCTAAAATATCAGATTATGATATAGATATTAATAAGATTAAAGGAGATATTGCTACAGTACAAGGAGAAATACTAAAAGCAAATTCTGCGATGTCTAGTGGGTTAAAAGCAGTAACTCAGACAGAATTAGAATCTTTAAATTTATCTTCTAATTCGTTAAGTAATTTTTCAAAATCATATATGGGAATTATATCTAAAATAAATGATAGTGGAAGAGTTCCATCCCAAATTTTATCTCAACTGTTTAATACATTTAAAACAGATGCAAATATTAAACCAATTATAGATGAATGGAACGTATCACTAGAAGGTCTTCAAAAGGGTAATATTGATGCGTCTAAAGCAGAAGAGATACATTCTAAAGCTGTAAACAGTTTAATGACTGCAATTTCAAGAGTTAATCCCAATATGTCTATGGATATTATTAAACCGTTTGTTGAAGGATTAATTTTATTAGGTAATGTTGCACAACCAACCAAGGAAAAGGTTTTAGATGTTGCGGCGTCTATTGAAAAAGTAAATGAATCTACCGAGACATATCTATCTGATTCCAAAGACCTTGCCTCTACAGTAGCAAAAATGAATGATGGTCATAAAATGACTACCGAAGAATTATACAAACTCATAAAAGCACATCCAGAATTGACCAAAAGTATGAAAAATGTTAATGGTTTATATACAATCGAAAAACAAGCCATAATTGATGTCATGGAAGAGAAAAATAAAGCCCATAAAGAAAGTTTAGCTCAAAAGAAAAAGGAATTAGAAGAATCCAGAAAATTATTATTAGCGAAATTAGGTTTCAATGCAGATGAAATAAAAGGGATAAATACTGTTGCTGATGCTAAAAACCAGATGGATACAAGTGGGGATTCTGGTATACGAAGAGAAACTCGTGATCAGTCTAATGGATTCTTAGATCAAATACAAGCCCTTGAAGATGCTCTCAAAGGAATAGAAGTTTCTAAACAAATTACTCCTAAAGACCTAATAGCATCTGCTAATCCAGACTTGAATAAAACATCTAAAGAAATTCTAGAAAATGTTACTGGCCCATATGCTGATTTAATTCGTGAATCTGCAAAACAAAATAAATTATCAGCAACTTTAATCGATGCTGTAATTAAAGCTGAATCAGGGTTTAATGCCTCTGCTCGTAATCCATCTGGTGCATCTGGCTTAATGCAATTGATGCCTCTTACAGCTAAAGAATTGGGTGTTTCAAATGTATTTGATCCTGCACAAAATGTTGAAGGTGGTTCAAAATATCTCTCTCAAATGATGTCTGCTTTTAATAATGATAAAGAATTGGCATTAGCAGCATATAACTGGGGTATCGGGAATGTAAAAAATGCTCTTCGTAAATCAGGTGGAGCAACATTTGCAGATATTAGCGGATATGCACCTAGCGAGACTAGAAATTATGTTTCAAAAATAATGTCTGATTTCAATGCAAGGAAATCTAATGAAACTGCAGTATCAGAAATCGGTGATAGAAAATTATCTGACCCAACTTATATTGATCCAACAGATTCTATTATAAAAGAAATCAATGCCCAATCTCTCCTAACAGCAGAAAAAAATAAATCCATCCAATCAGAAATAGATCAGGCAACGTCATCAAAAGATTATTCCTTAGTCCTCTCAAAAACAACAGAACTAATGAAAAACCAATCTCTTGAGCTCCAACAACTTAATGAAGCGAGAGACAAAATCAACGATCTAAAAGACACTTCTATTGCTACTTCTCCATTTGGTGACACTTCTCGTTGGTACAATGATGCAAATGAAGCATCAACTCAATATGTTTCAGAATTTAATTCTCAAACAGCAGAAGTTCAGAAGCAAATGGAATCCACATTTACAACCATGCAGAAATTACGAAAAGGATGGCAAGATAATAAAAAGAGCGTCGATGACCTTATTATTAGTCAGAAAAATCTCAAACAATCTCTTTTAGATATCCAATCATCCCAAGCAGATGAAGCAGTAGCAGCTTTTAAACAATCCCTAGAAAATCAGAAAAAACTAGATGATGATGCATACGATACTAAAATGAAAAAATTAGACTCTGCTCATCAAAAAGTTTTAGATAATCTAGATGAAGAAGAAAAAGCATATGAAGATTCAATTAATGCACAAATTAAAGCAATAGATAAACTTGCTGATGCAGAGAATTATAATAAAAATTTAAATAAATCTCAAGGTGAAGCACAAGGACTTCAAAATCAGATTAATTATCTATCCTTAGACACATCAAATGAAGGAAAAGCTCGTACAGCAGAATTACAAAAGCAATTAGATGAGAAAAATAGTTCAATTGATGATATGCAATCTGATCACACTAATGATCTTCGCAAACAAAGTTTACAAGATCAATTAGACAGCATTAAAAAAGTATTTGATGCTCAGAAAAAAGCAGAAAATGATTCATATGAATTAAAGAAACAAAAATATTCTGATGAGAAGAAAATAGCAGATGATAAGTATACTGCAATGATGGCAAGCGAACAAACATTTGCTGATCTTAGAAAAGCGATTATTGATGGAAATATAATTGATATTCAGACTGCATTAACAAAATTCTCTGATGACTATACAAAAGATTTAACTTCTAAAGCTAATCAAATTGATGCTAGTTTTAAGAATATAATTGATACTATTAATAAGATTAAATCTGCGTCTGATAGTATTCCTGAAATCCCTGCCAATGCAAGTGGAACAAAATCATTTTCTGGTGGTCTATCCATTGTTGATGATGGAGTTGGAAGAGAATTAATAAAAACACCGAATGGTAAAATGTATCTTGGTGACAATAGTGGCCCAAAATTAGTAAATCTGCCTGAAGGTACAGAAATTCTTAATAATAGTCAAACTGAAGATTTACTAAAAAAATCATCCTCTATTAAAGAAATACCTAGATTTGCAACTGGAATAGGAAATTTAAGTTCTAATAGTGTCCTTGCAGATATTTTATCAAAAGTAGATATATCTAATCTCCTTAATTCTGTATCAGTGCCATCATTTTCTGTTCCGCAGTTTCAAGCACCGCAATTAGCAACATCTACTTCATCTAGTACAACAATATCTCCTACGATACATTTTAATATAACTTCTACTAATGGAGATATTCCTAGAAAAACGATGGACAAAATTTCTGACCATGTAATAAAAGTAATTGAAAAGGCACAGACAGTTAGAGGAAGATAATTTAATTTCATTATTCTTCCTCTAACCTATTATATAATTGGAGGTGAATAAATGCCAATATTAGAATCATTATCGTTTATGTATGATAATATTTCATCACAAGATTTTGGAATTATAAATTGCTCTATAGATTCAGGATTAATGGAAGAAAACTTTCTAGTAGAAAGAGAGATAAAAGAAGTAACTACTAGGGGTTCTGATGCCCCATATCTTATTGAAACGAAACCATTACCTAGAATTCTAAATTTAACCATTGCTTTTTCTGATTCATTTGATGAAGAAAAATTAAGTGCAGTAAAACGTTGGTTAAATCAAATTTCATATAAACCACTAATATTTGAATCAATTCCAGATAAGATATTTTATGCTTTGTATGAAGGAAATCCTAAACTATTTCATACAGGAAATGGTCAAGGATACATACAAATTCAAATGCGCTGTAAAGACCAATTCATATACTCTTCCACTTTTCTTTCTCCCCTCTACGATCTATCAACAAACAATTCCTCAGTTACAATTCAATTTATAAATAATGGAGATGTGGATTGTCAACCAATGTTATCCCTCCAAAAGATAGAAAATGGTAATGTATCGATAATTAATTTGTCTGACGGAGGAAAAGAATTTGGTTTAACATCTCTTGTAGATAATGAAGATTTATATATTGACAATGAAAACGAATCAATTACTACATCAATACCAAATACATATCGTTATGATAACCATGTAGGAGAATTTATTAATATGAAAAGAGGAGTTAATAACATTCAAATTTTTGGTAAAATGAAACTACAATTTAAATATCAATTCAAAACATTATAATTATTAAATAATAAAAAGAAAGGTGATTACTTTTGTTTATAGATATAGACCTAACTAAAACTCCCCAAAGACCAAAACTTTACTTATGCAAACCAAATAAAACAATTATAACTTCATTAAAAGAGCATTATAATAGCAGTTTAAAGCTAAATTTAACCACATTAAATGAACTAACTTTTGATTTGCCATATATGTTGGATATTAATCATCAATTCCAACGTAATACTCATTGTGATTTAATTAAAAACAGATATTTAATTAAATTAATTCTAGGAGAATACACTGAGTTTTTTATTATTAACAACCCATCACCAAATGCTGATGATAATTCAGATTTCTATCAAATTAATTGCTATTCATTAGAATATGAATTAAAGGATAAGAATATTCGCAGTTATAAGGTTGATTCTGTAAAATTATCTGAAATTATGAGTGTTACTGGTTTTGATAGATCAGTTACAACAACTACTGATGGAATACCCACAACAGTTGTAACTCATACAGATGGAATTCTCAAGGAAACAGCATGGACTTTGGGTGAATATCCCGAAACTTTAAATTCTGTATATCGTTCATTCGATGTTTCAGTAAAAACAAAACTTGATTTCATTTTAGAAATTGCAGAAAAATTTAATCTTGTTGCTAAATTTGATTCTGTAAATAGAAAAATAAATTTTTATACAATTGATAATATTGGAATTTATAAAGGATTAGTAATTTCAGATAAAAGATATTTGCGTACAATTGTACAAAATATAGATAGTGAAACATTTTGCACTCGATTAAAGGTTTATGGTAAAGATGGTTTAACAATAAATGCAGTTTCTCCAACTGGACAGTCTTTTATCGAGGACTATTCATATTTTTTATTCCCTTTTGAAAGAGATGAAGTTACTAGGACTGTCTTTAAAAGTAGTGATTACATGTCTGATGCTTTGTGTCATAAACTTTTAGATTATCAAATTTTATTGTCTCAAAACAGAGATGGTTTTAGTACATTATTGGCACAATTAACGACTTATCAATCTAATTTGACTATTAAACAAAATGAAATGACATTATTAACAGATGCAATGAAAATCATTGATGATAATATTGAAACTGCCAAAAATAATGGACAAAGCACAACTACTTTACTTTCTGATAAATCTGCTCAACAATTATTAATTGATGCTAAACAATTAGAAATTGATGGGATAAATTCTCAAATTACAGGAGTTCAAGCATCAATTACAGAAATTCAAACTACTTTGTCTTACGAAGGATATTTTTCTTCTACTCCTGAGTTATTGCTAGAACTTCAAACATCATATCAGATAGATAAAGATTGGTCAAATGATAGTTTGCTAAGTTCTACAGATTTATATATCTATGGATTAGATGAAATGGAGAAACGTAAAAATCCGACAACGATTATTCAAATTAATATAGTAAACTTTTTAGAGATATTAAGTGAACAATCCAATTGGGATAAAATAAATATTGGAGATTCAATTTCAATTAAGCATAGACAATTAGGAATTGATTTGACCGCAAGGATTATTGAAGTTAACTTCGACTTCGAGAGTGCTGAAATACAATTAACAATTTCTAATGTCAAGAGTAAGAATTCTAAATTAGAAGATATCTTATACAATACAACATCAGTTGTAGATATAGTCGATGTAAACAGGTTAAGATGGGATTCCTCGTTAGTTAACGCCACAGAATACGTAGACCAACAAATACAGGAAATGACTGGTACATTATTAAATCTAAACATTGATATCAATAGATTTGCAGCAGATGGATATATAACGCTGACAGAAAGCCAAGCACTAGAACTTACTCTAGAACAAGCAATTTCTGAATCACAAGATATTTTAACTATTGCTTATAACCTTGATATTTCTACAGAGAGGATTGCTTATAGTAATGCCTTAGATGCCCTAGAAACAGAACTTAGAAGCAAATGGATTGATCAACCAAGTTATAACCCTCCTATTGTTGTTCTTGACACAGAAAGAGTTATTATTACTAATTTATTTAAAGATGTTGAAAATAAAAAATCAATATTAATAAATTTAATTGGATTAACTCGTCAAAATGATGGTAAAAGATATGTAGAAGATCAAGTGACAGAATTAAATACAGTATTAAGTGAATTACAACTTCAAGTAAATGAATTTATTGATAATGATAAAATCACAGAATTAGAAGCAACAGATATATTAAGTCCATTAGTTGCTGAAGTTACATTGGAATCTAATGATGTTATTGCTATTGCTGTTCAATTAGATGATATAGTTGACCATACAGAAAAAACAATTGATGTTAGTAACTATGATTATCAGATTTTAGAATCAGCAAAAAATAATTATCAAACTGCGTTTAGTGCTCTTATTGGTGAAATTGATGATTGGTTAAATCAATTATCTTCAAATTATCCAATTGAGATATCTGTAAACAAAGGGAAAACAGTTAATAAGAAATTTAAAAATGTTGAGAATGCTAAAAATTTATTAGAGTCAACAATTGCTACAATTCAAAGTAATAATGAACTTACTTATGTTGACCAACAGGTATTTGAAGCAAATGTAGCGATTACAGCTATGCAAACTGATATTACTTCATTTGCAAAAGATAACTATATTACTTATGATGAATATATCTCATTAAAGGGATCATTCGATAATATAGTTGCTGAAAGTGCTGATATAATTGATATTGCACAAAGCATGTCTGTTTCTACTACTCTAATAAACAATTATCAAAATTCATTAACTGGAACTATAGCATCGTGTGGTGTTGATGGTTTACAAGTAGAATTAGAAAAATGGATAATATTGTTACCAACAAGTCCAGATAAGAAAATTACAAAAAAGCAAAAAGATACATTGCTTAATAAGTTTAAATTAGTTATGAGTACAAAATTAAAATTAAATAATGCAATTACATTAGCAACGCCAGAATATAGTGTTGATGGTGAAATATCTATAAGGGGAACTGGTGCTAATCATAATTCAGACCGTTTGTTAAGGATTAATAGAAAGAAAAAAACTGCTAGTAGTGCTGATGGTAGAGGACTAATGTTAACAGTTATTAGTAGAGAAGATTTGTCTATAATATTTACTCAATTATATGATACTTATAATTCTGATGAAGTAGGAAGAAATTTATTAGCAACAAAATTAGATTCATTAGACGATACGGTGATTGTGACATTAACTTCTTATAATTCAATTGGATGGAATTCTACACTATTGACTGCAATGATTAAATGTGGTGGTACAGGAACAGATACAGGAGCAGGTAAATTTCCATTCGCATTTATTGGTATTCCAGGATTATTCAAAGGTTCTGCATTAGAAGTATTTTCTGATTCAGGAATTAAAGCTCCATATGCAGATATATTTACAAAAGTAATAGATGGTACACCACAAGGAATAGCAGTAGGAACGTCTGTAATTTCAGCACAAGCAATACTGGCTGTTCAAACAGCAGAATCAGATAAAGTTGTTGCAATGGTGGATATTAATAAAGTTGCTTTAAATACTACTATTACATCTTCTGAAAAGAAAACTGTAAAAAAATATTGGGATGCAATAGTTGCTGAAAAAACAGATATAGATAGTCAAGCTAATTATTGGAATACAATTGATTACCCAGATGTTCAAAGTGCATTAATTAATTATGATTCAAATTATAGTACATTTTATGCTTATATTACTCCAATATTATCTGATATGACATCTAGTTCTACAATTGTTAGTGCTACTTTTATTGCAAATTTTACTAATTATTATAACTTTAAAATAGCATTACTTAAAGCAATTATGGGAGTAGCAAGAAATTATATTGGAGATGCAATCTCAGGTTTAGCTGAATCTATGATTGCTTTAGGGGTAGAAATTAATGATGCTTTTAGTGATAGTAAGATTTTAGAACCAGAAGCATCTAAACTTGCATTAGATTTAGCATCAGTTAAGTCTGAATCTGAACCATTAATTTTACTTGCTACTAATTTAGGTTTAGATAAAACAGGGGACTATGAAAAATTTAATTATCAAAAAGCATTAGATGATTTAACTACTTTATTAGAAACTTGGATAGGTAAAGATAGTAGTGACTATCCAATTGATGTAACAGCAGATGAAAAAACAGCAGTATCTACTGGGTTTTCTACTGTTCAAAGTACAAAATCACTTCTTCTTAATAAAATATCTAATGTTCAAGTTGATAATGCAAATTTAGTTATAGTAAACTCTCTAAAAACATTCGTAGATACACTTTATACAGCAGATCCTACTAATTTCTCAAGTCAAAGTGATACTGATGGAGCGAAGATTGAATGTTGGTTTTATGGGTATGCTCCATTATTAACTAATCTTCCAAGCAGTGATTGGACTACAAATACAATAAAGGCAAAGCATTTAGGAGATTTGTTTTACGATATAGTTTCTGGAAATGCTTACAGATTCTCATATACAACTGCTTATGAATGGACTCCAATAACTGATACAACTGTAATTGCAACATTATTAGAAGATTCAAGGTCACAGGGTTCATTGGATACAAAGAGAAGAATTTTTATTACCCAACCTATTCCTCCTTATAGTATTGAAGATTTATGGAGACAGATTAATGGTGATTTAAAAATTTGTATAATTGAAAAACCAACAGGAAGTTATGTTGCTACTGATTGGATTGACTCTGCTGATTATACTGATAATATTGTTGCAAAAATGACAAAATCAATAGCAAATCAAGCAAGGATAGATGCTACCTCTGCATTAGATGATTTGGCAGACATTGCTGATGATAATAAAATTAAGAAAGATGAAAAAGTTAGAACGTTAAAGCCAAGATGGGATATAATTGTTTCAGAAAAAACAAATATTGATGCACAGGTTTTATTATACCCTTCTGGTGCGATGACAGCATTGTATGGAATATATAATAATTATTATGGTATTTTAAATACATATTTAAATGTTACTAATAGTCCAAATTCTATTTTAGGTGATGCAACAAGTTTAACAACACTTTCAATAATTGATCGTGATGTTTTCAATTTAAATTTTAACAATTATTATAATTCAAGAGAAAATTTGTTAAATTTTATTGCATCTGCAACAAAAGCATATGCAGAATCTAGAACTCCTATCCTTGGATTTTTGGATAATGATAGTATAACTATTGCTACAGATTCAGCAGGTAATGGTGGAGTTTATACCAATGCAGTTTCTAGAATTTATATTTATATTGGTGGGACAGATGATTCATTAAATTGGACAGTTACAGCTTCGCCAAGTTCAGGTGTTAGTGGAAGTTTATCTGGAAAAACATACACAGTATCAAATATGACAGTTGATAATGGATTTGTTGATTTTACAGCGACAAAAAGTGGAAATGCAAATGTTGTTAAAAGGTTTTCAATATCTAAAGCAAAATCTGGAACAATTGGACAAAATGCAACATCTTATTGGTTAGTTACGTCTGTTCCAGCAATTGGTAAATCAATATTAGGAGTGTATACACCAACTAGTTTTACAATAACAGGAAAATCACAAACTGGAACTGGAAGTCCTGCAAATTATTATTGCAGATTTGTCATTGATGATTCGACAGATGGAATTAACTATACCAATCGCTACACAAGCGCAAGCGATGAATCTATAAAAAGTTATACACCATCATCAGGAATTAAAACTTTAAAAGTTAGCATGTATTTGGCAGGTGGAACTTCCTCATTATTAGATCAACAGATAATCCCTATTGTAAGCGATGGGGCTACTGGGCCACAAGGAGCACAAGGAATACAGGGGCCTATAGGCCCTGATGGTACACCAAGATATACTTGGATCAAGTATGGTACTAGTTCGTCAGGAGCAGGATTAAGTGATTATCCTGCTGACATGACATATATTGGATTAGCATATAACAAATTAACTGCTACTGAAAGCACAACAGCAAGTGATTATGAGTGGAGTTTAATTCAAGGTTCACAGGGAGTTGCTGGAACTACTTATTTTACATGGATTAAGTATGCAACTACTCCAACAAGTGGCATGAGCGACGATCCAACAGGAAAGATATATATGGGAATTGCTTATAATAAAACAACTTCTACTGAGAGTACAAATTATAGTGATTACGCATGGAGTTTGATTAAAGGGGATGCTGGTGAAGATGGTTCAATAGTTAACGAATTCTATATTCCTTTGTATTATCCATCTCATTCATCATATGTTTCAACAGCATCTACGACTTATAAGGCATTAACGATTGGAACAACGGTATTGACATTGTTTTCTGCTATTACAACTGCATCATTGCTTCATACTATGAGTCCGTCATCTGAATTGGGGTGGATGGCACTTGAAGTAGTTTGGAAAGCTTCAAGTGGTGGACAAGGAGAAATTGACATATTTAATTCGAGTGGATATCCAATTATATACCTAGATCCTTACCCAACCTCTATGGCTCATATGACAACTGTATCAACGGAATTTATAACGCAAAGAACTCTTATAGATTTCTTTATTGCACCAAATACAGATATATATGTTGCTGCAAAAGCCACCGTAGGAGCTTGTTATATTAGTAAAGTAGATTTGGTGATTAAACCTTGGTAAAGGAGGATTTTAATAAATATGTATTTATTTTATGACGATGAAGGATCTTTTAAATATACCTGTGAAGCACCATATCCAATAGAAGGACTAATAAAACAAGGAAAGTTTACTGCATTATATCTTGATGATAATATTCATCAAGATATAATAAGCAATTATAGAGATTATACCGTACAAGATGGTGTTCCTATATATACCCCTGTTCCATTATATGAAAAGCTTATCCCTCTAAAAGAAACAAAAATAGAAGAAATAAATTTAGCGTGCAATCAAGATATCTTGAATGGGTTTAAATCAAGTTGTACAGGGGTAGAGCACGAATACAAATTCACTGAAGAATGGCAAACAAACTTAAACAGACAAATGAATTCCCTACTTTTGGATAATTCGATTGAATTTGTGAATTGGACAACTAAAGATTTAGGAGTAATTATCCACACGAAAGAGCAGTTCATAAAATTGTACCAAGATTCACAGGAATTTATAGATAGTAAAATGAGTCGCTACTATAGTATGAAGGAGCAAATAATGAATTGCCAAAGTATAGATGATATAAGATTAATAAATTGGTAGGATTATTTATACAGGAAAATATAAAAGTAGTTACATTGTATAAAAAAATAATATTTGTCGTAATTAATCACAATAATTTATTTGAATTTTCTTCTTTATTAGTATATAATTGAGCAATAAAAGTAAATATTAGTAAAGAGAGGGAAAAAGAATATGAAAAAATTAGTAATTACACTTGCATTGTCATTAACTATATTATCTACAACGGTATTTCCAGTATTAGCATCAGAAGTTAATCTAACTAATCGAAATGATAATCAACAAATCACACAATCCTTAGCATCTGACATCTCAAAACCGTTAAAAGTAACACTAAACAAAAAGACTGCAATCTTAAATATTGGTTCAACAGAAATATTGATTCCAACAATTTTACCAGATACAGCAACCAATAAAGAAGTAACATGGAAATCAAGTAAACCATCTATAGTAACAGTTAATTCAGATGGGTGTATTGAAGCAATCTCCCAAGGATCTTCAATTATCACAGTAACAACTATAGATGGTAATAAAACCGCAACTTGCAAAGTTACGGTTCCGATTAATGTTACAGGAATTAGTTTAGGGAAAACTGTTACAACAATAAAATTAGGTGCAAAACAATCTCTTCCAATGAAAATATCTCCCACTAATGCAACAAACAAAAGTATTACATGGACTTCAAGTATTCCATCTGTGGCAAATGTCGATGAGAAAGGGAAAATCACAGGTTTAAGTTTAGGAACAACTGTTATTACGGCTACAACTGTTGATAGTAATAAGGTAGCAACATGTGAATTAAGTGTTGGAATTCCGGTTACAAAAATTGCTATGAATAAAAAAGATATTACAATAAATGAAAGAGAAGAAGAAACATTAATTGCTACTGTAATTCCAATTAATGCAACAAATCAAAATTTAATATGGGAATCTAGCGATGATTCGATTGCTACTGTAAATTCTAGCGGAAAGATTTCTGGTATAAAAGGTGGGACTGTAACTATTACAGCAATAACTCAGGATGGAAGTAAAATATCAAAATGCAAAGTAACTATAGTTACAGGTAATTATCCAGTAATTTTTAATAATGCTAAATTAGAAAAGGCTGTAAGAAGTAGTATTAAAAAACCGCATGGTATTTTATATGGTAGTGATGTTCAAAAGATTACTAGTTTAAATTTAGAAGTTGCAAATTTAGTGGACATTAGCGGAATAGAAAGTTTAACTAATTTATCAACTCTTGGTTTAGGAAATAACAAGATTGTGGATATTGGTGCCTTAAGTGGATTAACTAAATTACAAAATTTATTTTTATTTAACAATAAGATTGTAGATATCAGTGCCTTAAATGGATTAAAATCATTGAAAACTTTGCATTTGGGTCAAAATCAAATAATAGATATCAATGCTTTGGAAAATTTAACTAATTTAACTAATGTTACATTATGTGGAAATTATATTACTGATATTACTAGTTTAAAAAATTTAACCCAATTAACACGAATTGAATTAAACAACAATAAAATTGAAGATATTACTAGTTTAAAAGAATTAACAGAATTGACGTATATTGAATTAACTAGGAATAAGATAAAAACTGTAAGTGGATTAACTGATTTGGTTAAATTAGAATATCTTTATTTGGGAGATAATCAAATTAGTGATACAAATGAATTTAAGAAGTTAATTAAGTTGAAAGATTTAAATTTATATAGTAATAAGATAAGTGATATAGTAGGGTTATTAGAGTTAGATAATTTAGAATACCTCAATTTATATGGCAATCAAATAAGTGAAGTGGATAAAGGGACTTTAGAAAATGCATTGCCAAATTGCAACATATCTTTTTAGTAGTGGATTTTTATCTAAAAAAGAAAAGACTCTTTTTAATAAGGGTCTTTTTTCATGAACAGAAGTAATATATCACATATTTTGGAATTAGATATGGAAAAGCAAGTACAAAAAAGAGACTTCAGTAGAGTGAAGTCTCTTTTATAATACTACTACTACCGCTACATTATTATTTCTTATTTATGTCTTATTAAACATCCTATCCCAATACAACTAAATTCTTTCCTTTCTCCTTTCTATCTAACAAAATATCATAAATGTAATCAATTCCAATAGTTTTAACTCTTGTTTGCTCTGAATCAATATCATTACGATCATTATCACAAGAAAGATTAAAGTAATTTTCAAATCCTTTGTTTGGTAAATTCCTATATCTTCCTTTGCTTTTATCTTTACTAATAATACCACAATCTCTAAGAATACTTGTTAATGTTTTCTTATTGACTTTTATTTTACTCCCTTCTTTATCTCCTCTTGTACTTAACATTTTAGAAGCTTCTTCAAAAGTATATGTATCTTCCACACCAAGAAAAGCTCCGTATTTATCAAGTATTGGTCGTGCCTTTTCTAAAAGTTTATCTTTATATTCGTTATCTAAAGCCAATCTTCCTGCCTCAAATAATGCTTCACCATAAGTTCTAGGAATTGATTTGAATAATTCTTTTCTCATGGAGAAGTAATTATCAATGAGTTTGTTGTATTGTTCCCATGCAAATTCATCATCTAGAATTTTAAGAAGTTTTGTATAACCTTTTTCTGAAAGTATGTAGATACTTTCTGCCTTTGCAACTTGCATTTTTGAGAAAATATTGCTATCAATCAAACCGATAACAAATTCATTGCCTTTGATATCAATAATATCGATATTATCAATGAATCTAATGCGATTTTTATTGATAAGTTCATTAATATGAAATATTTTTCTACCATGTAATATTGCAATATCCTTTACCAACATACTTTTGCTATTTTCACCAAATCCTCCTTCAATACCGTTAAATTCCATATCGTCGATCTTTTGAACTCCTAGTAATTTTAATTCAGTTGTCATTGTTGTCATGTTTTTAATTCCTTCTTTCTTATAATTTAATTATATTTACATTTATGAATTACTATTGATGTTTGGATTTGCTAGTCTACAGTATGTATCTATCTTACTCAGGCCCATCTCTAATAATATTCTCACTTCCTTTCTATATTATATTTTCTATTTGTATCTCCTTCATTATTATACCTGATGTGGTTTGATTTGTAAAGTATAAAATAAAATTAATTGACATTGATATGTTTTGTGTGATACTATGCTGATATAGAGCAAAGGTTACTTATTGTTTCACTCCTAATACATATGTTTGATTTTTGATGAGCATATGGACAATGTGGTATAATATATATAGGAATGGAGTGATTTAGAATGCCAAGATTTAAAAGTGAACAAATATGTATTCGTGTAAGTAATAAATTTAAACAACAAGTAGAAAAGTTAGCAGAAGATCAAGAAATGACAGTTGCAGAGTTTATAAGAAATTTAACAATAAAAATAAAGAGCAATCAGGAGATATATAGAGCTATATTACTATAGTTAAACTATACGCCTATATTTTAACGAATGTCACCTGTGATTATGTTTGCCATGCATAATAACATCCCTTATAATAACAGATGTGAGGTGAATCAAAAACACTTTAACATTTATGAATAAGGGAGTTTTAAATTATGAGAGAAATCAACTGTAACGAACTAATCAGTCTATCAGACGGATGCTCAGGAAAGCAAGTGCAAGTATTTTTATATTCTCCTATCCAGTCAATGAATACATATGAGATGTTTCGTTGCGTGCAAGATGGAGATAATTTAGAGTTTTATGACATTAATATTAACAAACCAACTAAGCAAGAAATGGTAATTCCTAAAGATACTATTAAAGAGATTAATTATTTTGAAGGTAGTAATATTTATGACTCAGTATTTTCAATTGTATTAAAAAATGGGCAAATTGATTTTACTATTAGTGAGAAACCTATGGTTTGTAAAAAGTGCAATAAGATTTTAGATAGACATTTTGACCCATCTTGGCAAATTAATAAAGTTGGTCAGTATGGCAGCCAGTGGGATAATGAGAAGGTCATTATAGATTTTTGTGAAAATTGTTTATTAGAATTCCTTGGGTATAAAGTCGGTGAACATTGTGAATGATTTAGTATTGTTTAGGAAAGAAAATTTTAATGGTGTTGAGTGTGATTTATGGAAAGATGAAAATGGTGAAGTTTGGATGACAAGAGAGCAAATTGGAAAATCTCTTGAATATGGCAACCCTTCTGATGCAATTAAGAATATTCATTTGCGTAACAAGGAAAGACTTGATAAATTTTCAGTACAGGTCAAATTGAGCGGAACTGATGGTAAGCAATATAACACTTATTTATACAGTGCAAAAGGAGTTTATGAGGTTTGCAGATTCAGCAAACAACCAAAAGCAAATGATTTCTATGACTGGGTTTATGATTTACTAGAGGGAATAAGGTTAGGTAATATTGAACTAAAATTCACCATTCCTAAAACATTATCTGAAGCATTACAATTAGCATCTGACTTGTCTAAACAATTGGAAGATCAGAAACCAAAAGTAGAAATGTATGACGATTTTATGAATTCTAATTCATTAATGAATTTTAAGCAAGTAGCAGATACATTAGGGTATGGTAGGAATACACTTATGAAAGTATTGAGAGAAGAGAAAATTCTTTCAGATGGAAGTTTTAATAAGAATCATCCTTATTCTCAATATATTAAAGCAGATTTATTTAAAGTTAAGATTACTCCTATGAGGACTAGTAATGGTTTAGAGAGTATCTGTACAACACTTTGTACGGCAAAAGCATTGAAATTTATTAGGAAGGTTTTGGACAAAAATAGAGACCTATTGTTAGAGCAACAGGTCGGATAAAGAATTCACATGTAAGTAGAATTATACCATAGATTTTGAAAAGAATCCACTTAAAATTAGTGGGTTCTTTTCTTTATAAATTTAAAAAAGGAGGTGAAAAATAAAATGACAGATAATAAAAAAGAAACTGTTCAAAATGAACAGTCTAAAATCGATATCAATAAATACAAATGGAATAAGGTAGAACAGTGTATAATTGACATAAATAAATACTCTTGGGATCAAACAAATTAATTTTCTCTAAATAGCATAATATAATTACATTTGTCACAAATAATAGGAAATACTCCTAATACTTTTGTATGATTTGGTATAAACTTACCATTATGGTCTTTAGTGGCTGATGTTAAGATGGCATATGGAGTTCCATCTCCTGCTAAAGCTCCAAAGGTATTATTGCCACAATTGGGACAATTATTTGTTTTAGGTAGATTCATATTAACTTTCACATCCTTTATTTATAATGTGTGATTATGAATCATAATTCATTGATAATAAGAAAGGAGATGATACAGTATGGAAGAAAATAAAGATATAACTGCTCAAAATGAACAGTCTAAATTAATCATAACAGTTGGTAAAGACTTTAATTTCAAAGAATTTGAATGTACAGTTATCGAGATGATGAAACAGTTACCCCTACGATTTGGTCGCTAAAAATTAACAATCTTTCATAAGTAAATTTAGTTTGAGGATTTGCATAAGGAACTAGTGTAACATTTGATAAAAGGAGTTTTTCAGCATAATTAACAACTTTGATATTTTCTTTGCCAATTTCTTTTTCGAAATTAGCTATATTGCTATTTACTCCTTTTATCGAAATGCTATAAACTAAACTAGCATAATCTTCTTTTTCAATTAATTCTTCGTGTGACTCGTTAACAACATTACCTTCAATAGTTCCAAATGTCATTAAAATTCTTAAAGTGGTGTTTTCATCAATAGTAATTGGAATTTCACCAGATTTCATTATGCCAATCATTTTAAAAAATCCATTAACTAAAGATGTTTTCATGTCTACGCTTTTGGTCATAAAAATTGGTTTCTGGTTATCTTCGTCCATCTTCTCACCTCCCTAATCTCATCTTAGCACATATTATATGAAATTAGGGAAATTCGACAACATTTGTCAGGATGTTAATATTTTTGAAAGGTTAGTTATTTTGTTTTGAATGTAATAAATAATAAATATAATTTTTTATTCAAGAGAGATAAAATTTATTATCTCTCTTTTTGTATGTCTAAAAAAGGAGGAAGTTTAAAATTGAATGTTTACAATTGTTTTTCTCAGAAGTTAGCAGGATTCTTATTGATTAATGGATTTTCGATTATAGGGGTTAAATCTGACTTAAAGATGACTGGCAGAAGTGTTTATATGTTTGTGGATAGTGATTTATTGAGGAAGGTAGTTAGTAGATATAAGGAAGTAAGTATAGAGTAAAAAATAAATAGTTTAAAGTTTAGTTTAAGAAAGAAGAAAGAAGGTTGTATAAATTGTTAGTATTACCACAAATGGTTGAGATTAGATGGGTAGGAAGTAATAAAAAATATTATACTAGTCTAGGAATAATATTTACAAAAATTGGTGATAGATTTCTTGTAAATGTAGAAAAATTATCAAGAGGTAGCAAAGCTTATATCGATGTACAATGTGATTATTGTGAGAAGATTTTCAGTAAACAATATTGTAATTACATTAATCAATGCGAAAAAACAATTACAAAAAAAGATTGTTGCAAGTCTTGTATTCCATTAAAAAATAGAGAAAGCAATTTACAGGTAAGGGGAGTAGAATATCCTACTCAAGATGCAAATGTAATTCTTAAAATTCGCGATGTAGTATTAAATAAATTTGGGGTAAATAATGTTTCTCAAAGCGAAGAAATTAAACAAAAAAAGATACAAACTAATCGCAAACATTTTGGTGTTGATTTCACGCAACAGTCCCCAAAAATGCAAGAAAATTGGGAAGATAAATTTGAAAAAAAATATGGCGTAAGAAATCCAAGTTTAGTTCCAGAATTTGTTGAAAAAAGAATGCAAACAATGCTTCAGAATGGAAATGTCAGAAGTTCTAGTCAGCAATTAAAAATATATAATATACTTTTAAATAAGGAATATAATGTTCAATATAATTACTCATTAAGTAGAATTAATATGGATATGGCTTTGTTTATTGATAATATAAAGATTGATATTGAATATGATAGTTGGAAGTGGCATTCTGGCAGATTGGCATATGATAGACGCAGAGACGAATTTACAAAATCTCAAGGATGGAAAATATTAAGAATACGTTCAAATAAAAAAATACCTGATATTACGCAGATAGAAGATGCCATATGTAAATTAATCACAACAGATAGAACTTTTTGTGAAATTATTCTTGATGATTGGGGAAATAAAGATAATAAATTAGAAGAGGTAGAATCAACCTCTTCTATTATTTCGTAAAAGGAGGAAAATCAATGAGCATATTACCATTTAATAGTCCAATTCTCAGTACTAGACGTAAAGGAGATATTTTAGACCCATATATACCTCTCGTACAATCTATATTAGTAAAAGAAAATAAAGTATTATTGTCAGAAATACCATCTCAATTTGAACATGTTACTGTTTCTGGATTAGATGTAACATGGACAGAAATTTATAAAGATTTGCCAAATGAAGATCAATTCTTAGTTGATTACACTATGGGCCTAGTGTACTTTCATCCTAGTAGAAATAATTCGGAATTACAATTTACTTTTAAAGGAACTGGTTGTCAGTATTTTCCAATTGATAGAATATGGACTCAAGCAGATGGTACTACAGTCACAGAAACCTTAGATGAAGTAGTCACAAGAGCACAAGGAATTATTTTAGATGTTGATGAATTAAATGATGCAGTACTTACAGCACAAAATCTAAAAAATGAATTGGATTCAGATATAAGCACAGGTAGTACATTACATACAAATTTAACAAATGATATTCCCTTAGTATCTCCATTAGTTTCAAGTTTGGATACTGCAATTTCTAATTCAGTTGTAGCAAAAAATAATCTAGATGGAAGCATTTCTACTTCGGTTTCTTCAAAAAGTAATTTGGATGGCAGTATTGGGACAGCAAATCAATTGAAAATATATCTTGACTCTGACATCAGTACGGGGAATACTTTACACACAAATCTTTCAGGAGATATAAGTACAGGTAGTAGTTTACATACAACATTGTCAGAAGATATTATTTTGGTTTCTCCATTAGTTTTAAGTTTAGATGATTCAATATTAAGTGCTAATTTATCAAAAACAAATTTGGATTCCAGTATTTCTACTTCTACTTCCTCAAAATCTTCTCTTGATGAAAGCATTACAACTGGAAATTTGCTCAAATCTACTCTTGATTCTGATATATCTACAGGGAATGACTTAAATACTACTCTATTAGGAGATATATCAACTGGAAATTCACTTAATATAACATTATTAGGTACAATATCAACTGCTGATACATCGAATACGAATTTAATTTCTACAAATTCTACTGCCACAACAAAAAAATCTGATTTAGATTTATCTATTTCAAATTCTGTCACAGCAAAAAATAATATTGACGGAAGTGTAAGTACAGCCAATTCTACAAAAATTAGTTTGGATTCAAGTAATACAGTAGCTTTAGCAACAAAAACTTCCCTTGATGGAAGTAACACAACAGCACTTGCTACAAAAGATTTATTAGATAGTTCTAATTCAACAGCAAATTCTACAAAAAATTCTCTTGATTTATCTATATCTACAGGTAATACTTCGAAGACAAATTTAGACAATTCAATTATTTTAGGTGATTCTAGTAAAAGTGGTTTAGATAATTCAATTGATTCAGCGACAACTATAAATGGAACTTTATCAGGAACTATAGAAACAGCAAATACTTCAATAAGTGAATTAAATGCAATAAGTGATGCATTTCAATTAATTGAGGCGTATGATCCACTACATCCTTATATTCCATTAAATAAAGTAACATATAATGGTAGTACATATCAATGTATTTTAGCATCAACAGGTAATCTTCCAACGAATACAACTTATTGGATATTAATTGCAATGGCAGGGACTGGTGCAGTTTCTAGCGTAACGTCTGCAAACAATGATATTTCAATAGCAACAACAACATCTACTCCAGTTTTAACATTGAATAGTGGAATTACAGCAAATCAAATACTCAAACTTGATTCTGATGCAAAAATTCCTGCTGTAGATGGATCTTTGTTGACAGGTTTGGTTAAAAGTCAAGTGGGGTTATCAGATGTCGATAATTCGGCAGATTCTGCTAAAAATGTCTTATCAGCAACCAAACTAACAACTGCTAGAAATATAAATGGAGTAGCATTTGATGGAACTGAGAATATTACTATTGAAGATTCTACAAAAGAACCTACAATTACAAAAAATACAGCATTTAATAAGAATTATGGAGTTACAGCAACAGATGTAAAAATGAATGGGACTCAATCTGTTGGAAGTATTGATGAAGTTGCAAGAATTGATCATATTCATCCAAGTGATACAAGTAAGGCAAATGTTTCTACAACAGTTGCAGGATATGGAATTACTGATGCATATACAAAAACTGAGATAGATGGCAAAACTGGAGATTTATCTACTATTACAACAACATCTAAAATTATCGCTCCTGCAATTATTGAGTTAAAAGCAAGTGTAGATGCAATCAATGCTTCTTCACAAACTCAACCACTAACATTAACCCATGGTTTAAAGGTTATTACCACAGACAGGGTTACTCCTATTAATGCACTTGCAATAAATGGTGTAACAAGAATTAATCTAGCAGGGCAGACAGGTAGAACAGAAACATCTACAACGGTAGTGAATCTAACCTCTACAAATTATTACGTTGTCATCAATGACCTATCTGCAAATGTTACAGTCGATGGAGTAAGTCAAGCAACTCCTCATAAATTTACAAGTAAAACATCAACTGCTTTATCATGGGCAAGTGGATATGTATCTGTATATCAAGTTGATTTAGCTACTTATAATAAAATAGGTGTTGACGCTGATTATACTGGTTTAGCGATATTGAAAATTTATCCTTATGTGGATTCATATCAAGTATTGCAGAATCCTATGGTTAAAGTAGAAGGTAAAAACTTAGCAGGAATGGGCTATCAATGGACTATAGGTTCAACTACTTCCACCTTCATTGCTCCTGCAATAGTAGGTCAAGCGTACACATTATCTAAAATAGGCGCATCTACTCTCACTATGGCATTTTTAAACTCTGCTGGCACAGTGATAAATGGAGAATTAACAGGAACGCAAACTGCTCCTGCACTTACAGTTTCAATTAGATTAACGGTAAATAAAATATTGATAAATGATATTGATGCTGAAAAGATTATGTTAAATTTGGGGTCTACTGCTTTGGCTTATGAGTTTAGTGATCCATCATATAAAATATTCCCCTGCAAACTTGCTGATGGTGAGACATTGCAGGAGATCGATGGTCAAGGAGTTGCAACACGGAAGATTGAAGATGTTGTATTGGATGGTAGTTTGGGGTGGAGTTATATTGATACTGGTACGGGATATAAAATTGTTGCGACACCAAATCACTCTACAAACATGTTGTATGGTGTAGTTGGTAATGAACTCGTAAAATACAATGGTAAAATAATGTCTGAGAAACAGACTATAATTGCTTTAGACCAATTTTTAGTATGGAATAGCGGTCTCACTTATATTTCTATTTCCTCCGCAGACTCAGGTTTGGGAGATGCTTACGCTCCAACCTCAGATGAGATAAAAGCGTACTTTTATCGGTGGCAAATGAACAATGGAACATTTGGAACACCTTATAATGGAACTGGAACTAAAACATGGGTTGCCCTTGGTGCTACAAGTAACGTAGGAGCAGTAACAGTTTGCCCTACTGCTGATTCAACGTCTGCTTATGATCATTATCAACTTCACTACACTCTTGCTACACCAACGACCGAAATAATTATTCCAGAAGGAAGTTTAATGTTTCATGAAGGTGCTAATCAAGTTGGGTTGATTGAGGGGGCTATTGATAGGGAATCCGTAATCCCTTATTCCGATGGCACAAATGTCCACATTAATGGAGTTAATTCATTATGTTATCTGAAAAAGCGTTTAGCTAAATTCTATGGTGTATATAAGACAACTTCAGATAAGGGAACAGTATTAGACCCAAATTGGAAGATTATTTCTTATACATCGAATGGATTATTTAGGGCTAGTATTACTGTTGGTAATTATGATGCGAGTGCCAGTTATTCAACTTCTTATGAAGTCTTAGATAAACACCTCTACACCACAAATGCTATAACTGCAACAGGAACTTACGATACTAATGACCATACTGTATTAGGGCATACTGTTGAGAAGGTTTCGGAGGTCGAGACTATGGTTAGTGTTGTTGAGAGGGGTAAGGCTAATAAAAATCAGATGAGTTGGATTGCTCCTACTTTGTTAAATGGTTGGGTTAATTTAGGTGGAGTTACCGCAACTTCTGGTTACTATAAGGATGAATTTGGACTTGTTAGACTAAGAGGATATATAAAAAGTGGAATAACAACACAGGGCACAATTTTGTTTACTCTCCCTTTAGGTTATAGACCTGCGGCAACAGAGGGTTTTATGGTTTATGCTAATGATGGTGCCTCTATTGGTACAATTTCCATATCAAGTGGTGGTAATGTTGCATTTATTACTGGATCATCACTTGATATGTCTTTATCTGGAGTTTCATTCAGAGCAGAACAGTAAAGGAGGAAATAATGATTAAAGTAATGAGAATAAACCAAGAAGGATATTTCATCGAAGATGTTATATTGGGTTATGGACAGGAGATTCCAGAGGATTGTGTTGATATTGAAGTTCCTGCAGGATTATATCTTCCTAGATATGTTAGTGGGGAGTGGGTTGAGGGGAAATCTCAAGAAGAAATCGATGCTATTAGAAATGTGGTAGTTCCTAAGACGGAACTAGAATTATTGAAAGAACAATGTGCAGAGCTTCAAGGAGCAATGGATTTTATGGTAATGATGATGATGTAGAAAAAGTTCGATTATATAATTAAAATTTATTGACTATAAACGTGTGTATAAAGTATAGAAATAAATACACACGTTTTAGTATATATTTCTTATATTTTAATTAAGGAGGTGAAAGGAGGTGGATAAGATGGCTTTATATTTGGCACACGGAATCGAGGAAGGAAGACTTGATTATTTTGCAGTTTTCTCAAAACCTGTTTACCAACCGTTACAAGACACAGTAGATGCAATTCTAGTTGCAGATGGATTTCAAGATTTAATTGTACCTATAGTTTAATTTTAATTGTAAGATAAGGGAATTAAATAGGTAAATAATTAATGAACTTTAAGGAGTTCTTTTTTATTTACCTATTTAAAAATGATTATACAAATATTGTACAAAGAATTTAATAAGAGAATGTAAAAGCTTAACATTTTCTTATAATTTGTTTATATTTTAATTTTGTGTTTTGTAATTTAAATTCTACAATACCAGAAAAGGATAGATTTATGGGATTTTATGTTTTTAATAATCAAGGTATAGGCTAGTTTTAGGGTTTGGTATTTGTTGGATAATTGTGTTTTTAGAGATAATTTTATGAAATTATCTATTTTTAATTTAGGAAGGTGAAATAATTATGTCAACATTATATAATCGCAAGATACAATCAATTGTAATTCATCATATGGGAGATGGTAAACAACCAACAGTTCCAATTGCTCAACGATGGAATCCATATAATTATGAATTTCCAGAATATGATTTTGGAGTTGAATTTGATGGAACAATTAGAAATGGTAGACCATTAAATTATCAAGGATCTCATTGTATAAGTGATAAACCACCATATTCCCAAAAAGGAAACCAATGGTGGAATCAAAATTCTATAGGAATAGGTTTGGCAGGAGATTTTACAAAATTTCCAATGCCTAAAGCACAATTTAATGGTTTGGTTAGTCTAGTTAAAAAGTTAATGATTCAATATAATTTAACACTTGATGATGTATATCCTCATGGACAAGTGACATATACAGATTGCCCTGGGTGTACTTATAGTAAAGTTACTGCGTTGAAGGGATTGTGGAATTATGATGAATTTGAGAGCGCGATTAGGAATGAGTCAAATAATAATTCTAATTCAACTATTCAATCAACAATAAATAATAATAAAGGAGATGACAATGTGTTAGAAAAAGCTGTTTTACTATACAGTAAGGATGATTATTTTGCAGGAGGGGATGTAGCACTAAAATACAATTGTGCTATTTTTATTCGTCCTACTGATAAATCATGTCCCAAGGAAGCATTTTCTGCGAAGGAATTATTTGTCATAGGTGGTTCTAGTGTTAAGCATCCTAAAGAAATTTTGTTAAGTGGAAATAATAAATTTGATACTTGTGCTGAAGTTAATAAATTTTTAGGGTAATTCAAATTAGAGGTGTAATTTATTTTACATCTCTTTTAATCTAATCTACTAAAATTCATTTATTTGAAATTATTTTAATATTTAGTAAATCATATAATTTTATTTATTCAGTTGTCTATGTATTCGCAAGCTCAGACTGACATTCTGAGACTTGCTAGACTATACAAAATTGCCCTTTTGTATGTCTTGACGTAAGTATATCATAAGAAAGGGGCAAATGCAAGTGCAAAATATAATTATGGAAGAGGTGTTGGAAGTGGACGAACATGAAATTAAAGAAGTTTTAGAGAGTCATTCTGAAAAAATTATAGTTTTACAAACTAAGACAAATTTACATGAAGAAAAAATTTCTGGACTAGATAATAAAATTCATGGACTTGAAGTAAAGAACGCAACTTATGATGAGAGATTTAATTCCATAGATTCCCAGTTCGATTCTATTAAGACTACATTAGTGAGAATGGAAAATACCCAACTACAATCCTCTAATATCCTCTTAAATGCCCTTTCTCAAATTGCAATTAATACATCTTCTACAAAAAATGAAATAGATAAAGAAGATAATAAAAGTGAAAATGAGTTTGCAAAGGGTAAAATGGACAATACAACAAAAATTGTATTAAAAGTTCTAGCAGTAATTTCAACCCTTGTGTTAGCTTATATTGGTGGGAAGTATGGGATTTCTATAAAACAATAAATAATTAAAGGATGAAATATTATGAATAAATTAAATAAGTTCATAAATTGGATTATAATAAAAACAACATCAAAAATCATAATTCAATTAAGCAAAGAACTTTCAAAACAAAATGAAGATATTTACATGCTACTAAAAGAAGAATTGGCAATTATTAAAGAACAAAACCTTTTAAATTCAAAGCAAATAGCAGAGATGTCAAAACAATTAGATGTTCTTGGAAGAACTTTGAGAGGAAAAGGGTTTAATTAAATCAAAAATACTTAAACAAAATTATAAGGAGAATGATTAATATGATTGATCAAAATGCGTTGCTACTTGGAGGAAGTCTATTAGGGTTAGTTTGTATAAACATCATTCTAGGAAGTATTACAAGTTTATTTAATCAACAATTTGATAAATCTAAGTTTTGGAAGGGATTAATCAAAGGTAGCGTGGTCACATTGAGTTTTATTGGAGTTTGCTACATTGGTAAATTAACACCAAATATTATCGTTATTAATGTAAACAATCAAGACGTTTCCCTCTACGATGGTACTTATTTATTAATGTTGTCATCTTATTTATGGTATTCAAAGGAATGTTTAGTTAAATTATCTAGTTTTGTAAAAGGTGATTATAAGATAGATAATACTGCAACTGCAAACAAAGATGAATCTATAGAAATTAAAAATATCACAAATCAGAATTCGATCTAAGCGTTCAAGTCATCAGAGTGACACAATCTATTACATAACAAAATCAAATTGATTCTAAATACTATTCTGTGCGAGTGATATTATTATGGAATCTTTAAGAAATAAATAATCCAAGCAAATTCCAGTTTTATGGGATTAGTAGAGAAATGAAAGTGGCTTATAGCAAGGCTTTCAGGGTTTAGGCAAAATGGATAATTGCATATTTTAGTTATTTTGGAGGGTTAAAATTTATTTTGACTCTCCTTTGCATTGAAAATTAAATTTAAAAATTATTTTCCAAAAATCACTTAGAGAGTAGTGAAAACTATTCTAACATTTCTTTCTTTCATTCTTATTAGTAATAAGGTTGCGAGAGGAGAGTTAGGAGTTTCTTTTGACTCTTCTCTAAGTGGTTTTTGTATATCAATTAGTATCGCAACTGCTATTTGATGTTTTAAATTACTAATAAAATAAGAAAGAAGTGATGAAATGATTAAATTATCTTTAGACACAGTTTGTTGGAATCGTAAACCAAAAGGAAAACCAGAAATAGGTGCAATTAGCCTGTCCATTCCTAAGAATATTGTTGAAATTAGTATTGAAGATTTTGCGAAGAATGTTGTTCAACCTTATGGTAAAAGTTGGAGTCCTACTATTTTTAAGGATGGAATAAGAAGTAATGATACTTTTGTATCTCAACAGATATTTTGTCTTGATATAGATGAAGGACTTGCCTTCGATGATATGTTAGAAAGATGTGATAAATACAATATTATTCCTGCATTTGTTTATACCACATTTTCAAGTGCTTATAACAATAATAAATTTAGAGTAGTATTTGTATTAGAACATAATGTAGAAGATAAAAGAGTAAGAGAGTTAGTTCAATTAGCATTAATGAAATTATTCCCTGAAGCAGATAAAGCATGTAAAGATGTTAGTCATTTATTCTTTGGAGGAAAAGAATTATTATATACTAATTATGATAGTATGATTAATACTCCTGAATTAATAGATAGTATGATTGCTTATATTTATGCATCTGATAAAGTAAATGCAACAAGAAATATTAAAGATTATTGTAAAGGTGTTGGAGTTAATATGGTAAATGGTTTACCTAACATTAAATTACTTGAAGATGATGATAATAATTTGTGTGAAATTGAAGATTTGGACACTCATCCTATTATATACTATAGGAGTGTCGCTCAAATCTTCAAAAACTATAGTATTGATTTTAGCGAGGAAACAATTATGAAACCAATAAATGATAATTCAAAATCTAAATCATCTAAAACAAAATATAATGTAACAGATACTAAAGAAGTGAGAAATAATCTTGTAAAACATTTTAGTTGGGAAGATTTAGAAGATAATTGTAAATTATATAAAGAATTCTCTAATAATATTCATTGGGCATATCATTTAGAGTTATTTGGTATAGCAACTAATTTACTTGCTATTGAAGGTGGAAGAAAGAAATTATTTGAGATATTAAATCAAAACGAAAAGTATGATATAAAGAATTGGGATTATCAATGTAATTATATTGTAAAGAAAAATTATGCTCCACAAAGATGTAATAATTTCTGTCCTCATAAAAATGAGTGTGAACATGCGATCAATATGATATGGCAAGCAAAGATACCTAGAGGTCGTATAAGTGTTCTATCTACTCCTGTATTAAAAACATTAGAACAAGCAGAGCAAGATTTATCAGATGCTTTTGAAACTATTCAAGCAACAGGTAAGGTTGGAGAAATATATTGTTTGAAAGCAGTTACAGGATTAGGTAAAACACAAATGTATCTTAATGTTAAGAACACCACTATAGCAGTACCAAATCATAAGTTGAAACTTGAGATTTATGATCGTTGTTTAGAAGCAGGAAATGATATAGTAATGACACCTTCTCTTCCTGAATTACCAGAAGAACAAAGTGCTAGAATTAGCAAACTTTATAAAATAGGAGCATATAGAGCTGCCACAAAATATATTCATGATTTAGCATTAGTAAATCCTAACGTAAAGGAATATATTGCTCAGAATGAATCTGCATTGAAATCATATAAAACATTGGTTACTACTCATTCTAAATTACTATACCTTCAAGAAACAAATAATGATACAGTAATCATTGATGAGGATATTTTATCAAATTTAATTAATGTCGATTATGTTTATACTGCTGATTTAATGCAATTAGAAAGGGAAGCGTTTTCTGAAAAGACACAAAATATCATTGATGATTTATTAATGTCTGTCAAGAAAGCAAAATGTAATATTATACAAGAGATGCCTAGTTATTTAATTAAGAATAAAGAAGTTTATAGTGTAATATTATCTCATACAAATAGTTTTAATACT
>Ga0209728_1000500_pt1 | contig 31219 bp, 50 predicted proteins | sample RifGroD1_FD_183997 | JGI IMG/M metagenome (GOLD analysis project Ga0209728, IMG submission 183997) | Groundwater microbial communities from Rifle, Colorado, USA - Groundwater D1 (SPAdes) (version 2) | ecosystem: Environmental > Aquatic > Deep subsurface > Groundwater | place: Rifle, Colorado... | reverse complement strand
ACTTCTCATCATGAAGGCAGGGGACTTATCATCTCCTGCCTATTTTTTATTTAGGAGATGATTTATATGCAAGTTTCGGTTATTGGGAGTTTAGCGAACCAAACCTTAGCAGAAAGTTCTAAGACAGAAGCAGATGCGATCGGTGGAGTTGTGACATTCTCATCCGTAGTAGATTGTATAGAGATTTATAATTCCGATGCTGTAAACACAGGCACATTTAACGTAAACGGTATTGATATTGTAGTACCTCCATCCAGAGTGTGGAAAGATGCCATTGGTGGTGCGCCAAGTACAGAGGTAACGGTTTCAGGATCAACAACATATATCCTGAATCGGTTTGTATAGGGGGGTGTGACGGATGGGATTTAACAATGATACTCCAAGTATAATTAATTTAGGAGTTCCAAAGACCGATTTTGATGCACATAAGGTGGAAACAGCGAAGTATAAACTTTCTTGGATAAACGCGGTTGAGTATGGGCTAGATAACAAAGCAACAAGCGGGACTAGTGTTACTAACAGTCAAAAGTTACAAGAAATTATAAATATGATTGGTGCAAACGGAGGAGTTATTTATTTCCCTAGCGGAAAATACTATTTTAATGGCGGTGTATTAATAAAAAACAGTAATATTACTTTTACTGGTGATGGTGTTGCGACTATTTTCGAAGATTACACTATAGGGTCGTTGTTTAAGATAATAGGTAAAAGCATCTACGAAGGGGATGTACATTTAAAACACGTACACTTTAGGGATTTGAAAATTACTCGGCAACAACCCTATAGTTTAGAAAGCAAATCAGCAATAGTATGTGAATGTGTTACAGCATTTTTGATGGAGAATTGCTGGATAGCAGGTAGCGGGTCCTTTATGGATTTCAATGAAACTTTTGATTCCCGAATAGCGAACTGTGAATTCGACCTGTCCGGAAGATTGTGGAAGGCTAACGTAGAAATACCAAATGATACAATTGACGACTACACGCCTACAATAAACTTTAATTCGCAAATTGTGTCATATGATCAGGAAGGTTACGAAACTGTTGGATATACGCTAGAAACAACCAACCAGATATTATTCACTAAATGCAGATTTGAATCCTTTTCAGGTGGTGCATTAAACTTCGTTGGTGGCAGTAATGGCATTAAACTAAACCAGTGCAAATTTGAGTCAAAACGAGCAACAGTGCCATTTATTATTATAAAGAACGGTAGTGTGTCTGGTTTAACTTTATCAGATTGTTATATGTGTACATTCGCAACTAGTTCTAATGCTGGTTTAATTTATATTAGCAGTGGAGTGTATAACTCATCATTCGATATTAATGTATCAGTTGAAGAGGCCGATGGATTGAGAGTATTTAACGGTGATGCAATAACTATCCTAACCTCGGTTGATAGCAGTTTTGGTGGTAATCTATTCAATCTATTTTTTACTCCTTCTTATACAGATGGCGTAGCAAAAATAAACAGCTCAAATTATTTGATTAGTTGTAATCCGAATAAAGAGTTGCTATATACACAAGGTAATGACGTAATATTGCACTTAAATAGTAATTATGGTGGCTCAGCGTTTACGGGGAGCTTGCTTCAGATTATCAATTCAGTCCCGACACATGGCTTTAATCGAAAGGGTGACGTGATAAAATTTACAGAGCCAGATTTAGATGGATATACTAACGCAATATGTACTGTGACAGGAACTCCAGGAACGTGGAAAAGATTCGGATTGATTGAAGTGTAGTAGTTCGCAGCTGATGACCAATAACATTACGAGTATAAATACTCCATAAAACCTTCGCTAAAGATACAAAACCCGACGTTCACTAGAAAGAGGTGATAATATTGCCCGAAACGGTCCAAAACCTATTTCTAAAAGCCCGAACACTCCTCGATGAATACTCAGACGATGGGGTTATTATCCCTGATGCTGAAGTTATTGATATGCAAGGTAAATCAATCCTCCTATGTGATATGGCACACAAAGAGTTATATGAACAATCGAGACTAGACTTAACCAAAACGGAGCCCGACACGCTCACAGCCATTACAGATTTAACCGAAGTGAACTATAAAGCAGATCAAGCCATTGTCTACTACGTAACGGCACGCCTCGCACCTTTTGAGAATAAGGAATTAGTCGTTTTCTTTGAAGACAAATATGAGCAACTCAAACGAAAGTGCGTGAATAAAGCGTCTGAAACTGAAATCTTAGACGTATATGCACCATTAGTCGAGGAGGTATAAAATGTCATATACACCAAGCAGACCTCCTGATCCTATCGAGATATCTCGTTTTCTTGGAATAAATCAAGCAGTTGGGGAAACTGAAATCGAAATCGGTCAGGCAACTTCGCAGGTTAACTGGCGAATCACGCAGAACTACAAGCCACAAAAAAGGTTAGGCCACAAAACCTTCATTGACTACGCAAACACAAAAGATGTCAATGGTATGTGGGCCGGAACAATCGGCGGAAAGAGCGTCCTCATCTCCTGTAATGATGGCAAAGTTTATGAGTATGATTTCACCGCAGATACTAACACGGAGATAGGAACACTAACGGATGCACGAACAACCATCTTCTACTTCGACGGAAAGCTCTACTTCCTCAATGGAGTAGAGTACAAAGAATATGACGGAACAACCTTCAAGGATGTTGAACCATATACCCCTACTATATCAATCGGAACGCCGCCGGAGGGTGGAGGCACAGCCTATGAACCCATTAACCTTCTCACAGGTAAGAAGAAGCAGGAATTCTTCGCCAATGGTACAGCAACAGCCTATCAATTAGCAGAAAAAGGACTAGACGCTGATCTCTTAACCTGTACTATTGATGGAGTAGAGAAGACGGAAGTAACACATTTCACAGTCAATAGAACGACAGGAGTGGTCACCTTCTCGTCTGCTCCTGCTGATGAAGTTGAAGTGATTATAGGATGGACTAAAGTAGAATCTGGAAATGCAGACATCGTCAAGAAAAATAAATATGCTATGATAAACGGCCCTGGCAATGACACGGCCATTTTTTTATGGGGAAATCCAGATCACAAGAACAGAAGAACATGGTCCGGTACACTCAAAGCAAATTACTTCCCTGTCATAAACTACACTTATATTGGCTCGGATGAATTCGCCATCACTGATATAAAACCTCAATATTCTCGACAAATCATCTTCAAGGAGAACGGAACACACTTTAGCTATCCAGAGTGGAACACGGTAGCAGAGGCTTGGGACTATCCTGTTTATGATCTGAATGAGAAGGTAGGCAATGAGGCTTACAATGCTGTGCAGATCGTCAGAAACAACCCTGTAAGCCTTGCAAAACAATCATGGTGGGAATGGACATCAACCGCAGTAGAAGACGAGAGAAACGCCGAAGTAATCAGCGAGAGACTAAGGCAATCCCTATCAGCAATAGATTTAACCAAAGCAATAACCTTCGATTATCAGCGAGAGAAAGAGTATTGGTGCAATGTTGAAGATATGGTGTATATCTGGAACTACGGAAACAACACCATGTATATCTATGACAATGTTAGTGGTACGTGCTTCCTTGATATAGATGGTCAGGTTTACTATGGATCTCAGGGTACAATAGAGCGATTCGAGGGAACGGATGATAATGGCGTATTAGTCAATGACGATATCATTACAGGCTTTAACCATTGGGGATCGCTTGAGCTTCGCAAGAACTCAAGGGAAATCTTCGCTTCAATCCTTCCCGATGCCCAAACATCACTAAATGTCTACTATAGAACCAATAGGCAAAACGATTGGAAACCCATCAGCAAATTAATCGAGTATAGACTCCTCGATTTCAACAACATCAATTTTGATAAATTCTCTTTCCTGACAAACAGAAACCCTCAAACATTCCGCAGAAAGATAAGGGCCAAGAAATATACTTATATTCAGTTTAGATTGACGAACGGTAAACTAGGTGAAACCTGCACTATCCTTGCTTTTAAGGTAGGCGCAGAGGAGCAGGGGGCTACAAAATGACACTAATTAGACCTGAATTTCCAGTTAATAATATTCAAAGTCTTGAAACCATTGTTCAGGGTCAATCCCTTGCAGTAAGGGCGTTATTTGATAAAACAGGGGCAGATGCTAAAACTTATTTAATAGCCTTATGCGATCAGTTAGACTTAGATTTTGCAACAAAACTAGATTTAGTCAATGCTATTTTAGGTGAATTTCCAGATGGGTCAATACTTGATATCAAACTTTCAGATGTTGCGGGGCAAATTAAGGAACGACTTGCTTCGTTTATTGCGACAAAAGGAGTAGCAAACGGACTTGCTAGTTTGGGTGCAGAAGGAAAAATGCCAACGGCTCAAATGCCTGTAATGATAAGAGGCGTGTCAACACAAACAGCGAGTTTTCCTGTAAGAACTGGTGCAGGGCCATACGTTTACACCTATGTAACCATCACTATTCCAATAACAGAATCAATGGACGAGGTTGATATTGAAGTTGGGTCGGCACAAATGAAATTATTCAGAGGGCTTAATTACGCCATTTTAAATAATTACAGCATATCAAGTCAGGAGGGTTATGTTCCAAGGATAACACCTGTTAATACAGGGCTTGGCGAAACAGCCGATACGCCTGTTGGCATTGCTAATGTAGGAACGTTCTTTGCAGGCACAAGCATTAAATTGTCGGATGCTTATATATCTGGTAGCAATTTAATTATAAAAGCGTACAACAGTACAAGTTCGGTAATAGACGGTGTATCTCAAACCTTTGAGTATATAGCAAGGGGGTAAATTATGTATTTCATTTCTACAAGTGATAATAAAATAACGTCAAAGAACGAAATTTCAGACCTTCTTGAGTTACCAGAAGGATACCGAGAAATAACAAAGGAATTATACGATTCTATAGGAGTAATTCCATGCTCATTTACGGAGGTTAATGGAGAAATCACAAGCATCGAATACATTGAACCAATATCCACATCCGAACCACTAGACCAAAAATCAGACCTTGAGATATTGCAGGAAAAGTACACCGCGCTCCAAGGAGCTATGGATTTTGTCGTAATGAACTTTTAGGAGGAAATACAATGGAGGTGAACAAGATGGCTCTATATCTTGCAGAAGGAATCGAAGAAGGAAGACTTGATTATTTAGCAGTTTTTAAGATTTCTCGGTATACGACATTGAAGGATTCGGTTGATGCAATGCTAGTGGCTGATGGTTTTCAGGATAAAATCGCACCTATAGAGGGCTAAACACCCTCTTTTCTTATGTCTCGAAAGGATGGTGAACTATGGCAGTTAAAACCATAAAAGGTGTTGGTAATGTCACGGAAGACAAGGGTGGAATGACGGTCGGAACAAAAAGCGGCTCCTATAATGCCAATACAGGGACATATTCTATTAAAGATTTAGCGACAGGCAAAACCACAACAGGCTCAGGAACGCAAGCTGATTATGATAAAGCCTATAGTTCCTACGGTGGCGGCTCATCAGGTGGAGGTGGTGGCTCATCCTCAAGAAGTGCATCACCCTATCAAGACCAATTAAATGCACTCAAGCGAGCTCAATTAAAAGCTTCAACGGCTGCACTCGACAAACAACGTAATTCATCTCTCTCTAACCTAACAGCAGAACGCGCAGTAATCGAACCAACCTATCAAAAAGAGAAGATGCAAGCAGGAGTCACAGCAAAACAAACAGCACGAAGTTTTGATGAATATATGGCACAACGTGGGGGTAATCGTTCAGGCATAGCCGGACAAGGACAACTCCTTAATAATATGGCTTATCAAAGGCAATATGGAGAGTTAGGGCAAGCGGAGGCAAGCGAACTGTCGGATAATGCTCGAAGGGTAACGGATGTCAACAATGCTTATGAATCAGATTTAGTGGGAGCAGAGGCGGGAATACAAGCGCAATACCTTCAAAACTACCTGCAACAGATGAACCTAGATAGGCAATATAATCAATCAGAAAGTCAATTCAACGCCAATCTAGGACTGCAGCAAGCAGGATTGACCGGAATGTACAACGGCGAACAGACTCTTCAAGCTAGGACTGCCGAACAGGATCAAGCCTATAGAATAGAGAGTCTACAACTACAAAAAGAGGCTCAGACGTGGCAACAACAATTCCAAGAGAAAGGCTTTACCGCAGATGAAGCATATAGGGCAGCACAGATGAAGTTCCAACAAGAACAGGCAGCTTTAGATGAGAAGTATAGATATGCAACACTGGCAAAGTCGGGTAGTTCAGGAGGGGGTGGTAGTAGGAGTAGTTCAAAGAGTAGTTCGGGAAGTAGTGGAGGATATAGCACTTACGAAAAGCTAAGTAATGCCAACTCTGCAACAAGGACTATGGCCGAACAATTAGCGGCGGCATTAGGAAGTGGCGCAACTGTTCCAGAATTAAACAATGATATAGATGAAATGGTCAAGAACGGAACGGCGGCAGCCAAGAAGTACGATGTACAACTTCTCAAGAATATGACAAACAGTGTCCCGATGGATAACTGGCAGTATCTACCCAGGTAAGGGGGAATCTTATGACTATGTGGCTCAATCCTCGTGGATCTAAATATAAAAACCCATTTGAAGAAAAAGCTAAACTTGCCAAAGAGAACATTGAATATATTAACCCTGCACCTGTCTTTACTACCCCTGTTAAATCTCCCCCTATGTCATTTTCGACCAACCAACTTATGCCCTCTCATGCTCTTGCGAAATCCGCACCAGACTACAAAAGTGCGTTCATTAAAGGTACTCTTGGATCACTAACAGGGAGAGCATTAACGCCACTAGCCGAGAAGATAACAGGGAGGAAGGTGGACCTCTCCACTCTTCCTGAACCTGAAACATTCGGGCAAAAAGCTCTCTCGTTTGGTAGTGGGATGGTTGCGGATCTTCCTTTATGGATCGGGGGGGATGCGCTACTAGCTAAACCCCTAGGAGCATTGGCGAAAACTGCACCTATCTCTAGGGCAACAGGACTTTTGCCAAAAGCATTAACCCCTGCATTGGGAACAGGTGTAAGAGCAGGGACAACCTACGGACTACCAATCAACGCATTAGAAACTGCCATGAATAAGGATGGCGCAGAAGGATTCGCAGAGAGAGTCAAAGAAGCCCCATTAATGGCGTTGGGTGGTACTGTTTTACATGGCGCAGGACAATTAGCTTTAAGGGGAGCTAAGACCGGAATTGACTATTCTAAATTTAACAAGCTGACAAAACTACCAGAAATGAAATCAAATCCCCTTGATGATATTCAAAACGCTTACCGAAATCCTATTACCAAGATGGATGCCCAAACAAATCTATTAGCTCAAAAACAACCAAGTCCAAACTATAAAATCAAAAGCACCACAACACCACAACAACGAGCTTATGAATTAAGGCAATCGGAGTTAAATAAGGTATTTAAAAACCTTCCTATAGGCTCTGTAGATACGCCTATGGCACGCAAAACATTGCAGGAGGGGATTGATAATTCTTTAGGTATTGGTAAGCGTACTAAATATGAGGGCTTAGATGCGTTTGGCAAACCTATTAAGTCTTATCGCAAGAATACCGATATCGAAGAGATTACTACCCGGATGAATAAGCAAGTTGACGATATCGAAACCATGATAAAGCAAGCCGATGAGCAAACGCCTATAGGGTCTATTCGCAAGAAGATCAAGGATATGGGCGGCATTAAGCAGGCAAACGATGGGATATTTGAGGAACGCAAGGTTATACCAAATTGGATTCGCAATGACCGCGCCGGGCGGCCACTGGACGAGGTTTCCGATACATTAGGTATGTCGAGTGACGAATTGTTAGCAGCCATTAGTGATTCTGCTTATAAGCCAAAAAATTATCGAGCAGAGGCCGAAGCTTTGGCATTGAGGGACCCTGAATATTCGGCATTGGATAATACGTTGCAGATGTTGAAGAGTGAGTTACCTGGGAAAAGAACGCTTGATACTATGCCAAAACTAAAACGAAGAGAATTACCCCCCAAGCCATTGACTAAGACAAACTTCGACGAAATGGCAAAGAGTGACGATTACTTTATACGAACAGTGCGGACACCTAGTAAAGATTTAGCTGGGCGTAAAAGCACCCCATCAGGGCCATTAGGCATAGATATGGGCCTTGGTACAGAAGCGCATAGCGGTATTACTGGATTTAAATTAAAGGACGCTCCTAGGCTTATCGAATGGATGAAGCGTGAAGGATGGGAACATCCTAACGTAGCAATTTACAAGGGTAAGTATTTGGGAGATGGACCGCACCGTTTAGAGGCAGAGTTTAAGGCAGACAAGTTAATAGGGTCAATGCCTGTATCCGCATTCAAAGAAGCTAATGGAGATGTCTTCAAGGCATTAACGAAGCAGGGTTTAACTAGTGGAGATGTTGCAAAGCAACAAATATTAAGCCTATCCGGCACACTTCCCCCTAACACTCCACCAAAACCTAAACTGAATGTTCCCCTTAAACCAAGGGAAACTAAAAACACCGGGCGTTTAACGTGGACTAATAAGGATAAAATTCCAGAACAACAGCCTATTCGTAGCGAAGTTCCGGCAGAACAGCCTAGAGCAGAGAACAATGCCGGATTCGCTCATGAAGTGATCGAACCACGTATACCCATGAGATTGCAAACATTCAATAATAGCATCCCGGAGTTACCGGACACAGCAAAGCATATAGTAACGAGAACTGAAAGGCAGCCTATTAATGCCGAAGCCATTAGGACAAACGCATATATCAAGACAACGGATAACCTGCACCGTTTTAATCAACTTGATAAGTATGTTGAAGGTATAACCGGACAAAAACTCTCCCCTCAAGATAAGTCCTATATGTTGGCCTTGAACAGCAAAGGAACCGGGAGCATAACGAGTCATATCCTAGAGGAAAATCTAGTCAACTCAAAGGGTGAGGTAATCGGGGATTCATTGAAATCAATCACAAAGAAGCTGAAAAACAAAAAGGTAGCAAAAGAGTTTGATGATTATCTAGTCAATAAACACGCTATTACGAGGATGCAATTAGGCGAGAAGGTATTCCCGGACGAAATGAATATGACCCCCGGAATGTCAGAGGCCAAGGTTAGGGAGTATGAGTCTATACATCCTGAATTCAAAGAGCTATCAACTAAGCTTTACGAGTACCAAAATAAATTAAGTAAAGCATGGTTGGTTGATACTGGAATTGTATCGCCGGAAGCGTGGGGCAAATGGATCACGGAAAACCCCCACTATGTACCCAACAATAGATTCTTTAGCGAATTAGAAAAGACTCCATTTAACGGAACAAAAAGAGGATTCGCAGGGCAATCTAATCCGGTTAAGGCTCGAACCGGATCACAAAGGCAAATCATAAGCCCTTTAGAAGTTATCATGGAGCATACGGAACAGTATGTTAAAGTTGCAAAACGTAACGAAGTTATGCAAACGATTATTCGCAATCTCAAGAAGAACCCCGAAGAATTCAAGGGATGGGCCGAAGTAATACCGGATAACAAACAGCTTAGACAAGGATTTATGGATGATATTAACCAGGTCCTTGAAAGGGATGGTATCGACGGAGTTGTAGAATCATTCAATCGACAGTTTGATGATGTTTTTAATGCTAAAAAACAAAGGCTTGATCTTGGTAATATCGTCACCGGGTTAATAGATGGTGAAAAAGTACACGTAAAAGTTAACGATCCCCTTCTTCTTGATGCCCTAACGAACCTTAAACCACAAGCTCAACAGATAGTGATTGCAGCACTCGGCAGAGTAACAAGTGTCATGAAGAACTTAACAACCGGGATTAACCCTATGTTTGGCCTAGCTCGTAATATTTGGAGAGACATACCAACGGCCTACATTAACTCAAAGAGTACGAACAATCCCTTTGTATTTGGTAAAGACTTATTAGGATCAATCATTGACGTTGCAGGAAATAAAGAGCTTTATAAGTCCTACAAGGCTATGGGTGGGGGTTATGCCTCTAGTTCAGTTTCATCTAGTCGCAATACACTAGCAGAAAGCAAAGCAAGACTATTACCCGGCTATGCCGTAAAACATCCTTTTAAGACAGCATTAGGAGGATTGGAGAGACTCAACAATACTGTGGAAACAGCCCCAAGATTAGCAGAGTTCAAGAGGATTTCTAAGGCCGGAGATTATTCTAGTAAGATTAAAGGGCTATACGAAGCGAACGATGTTACAACAAACTTTAGCAGGACAGGGAATATCATTAAAGAAGCGGACTCCGTCATGCCTTACCTGAATGCAGCTTGGCAAGGTATAGATAAGTTTAGAAGGACATTCCTTGATAATCCAGTGCAAGCAAGTGCTAAAGCCCTTACTGCCGTGACATTCCCCTCAATCATGTTGTATCAACTCAACCACAATAATCCTGCTTATCAACAATTGAGCGATTACATCAAGGATAATAACTTCTTAATTCCAAAGAGTAATGGAACATTCCTGAAGATACCTAAGCCTAGAGAGATTGGCGTTATATTCGGGAGCTCGGTTGAAAGAGCTATGAGGCAATGGCAAGACAGTGACCCGGATGCTTTTAACCGATTCATGGAGACGGTAAAAACAAACTTTATGCCCCCTACGAGATCAATCCTTGCACCATTAAATGACGTTCGTTCCAATAAGGATTTCATGGATAGACCGATTGTTTCCGGCTCCGTTTCCCGGTTATCCCCTTATTTGCAGTTTGACGAGAAAACGAGCGAACCTGCTAAGATGTTAGGCAAAGCGATTAATAAATCACCTCAAAACATAGATTACCTAGCAAAGAGTTATTTAGGGGGAGTTGCTCAACTTGGTATCCCGGCACTAACCAAAAATGCAAGTGTAGCAGGAACATTAAAGAAGCAAGTCACCGCGGACCCTGTTTTCTCAAGTGATGTTTTAGGCGATTTCTACACCACCAAGAATAGGATAGACACTAGCGCAAGTGATTCTAAGGCAACAGGAGATAAATCGTTAGAAGTTGGGCAGCAGTACAAAAAGCTATTCAATAAGACTAATGATAAACTGAGTGATATTCGCAAGGAAGTCGATAGAATTCAAGCAAGCGATTTATCCAGGGAAGAAAAGGAATCACGAATTAGGGCATATCAAATCCAAATGCTCAAACTAGCCAAGGAAACCAATGATAAATTTAAGGCAAAATAAAAGAGAGGGTTTATTCCCTCTCAAACTTTTTGGGTTTATCATCGTCCTTGACTATGGCGAAGAACAAAAACAATGCGCTCACGCCTATTATCCATACCCACTTAAAGACAGATCCACCAAACATATCACCAAACAAGACGAAGATTATAAATAACCCGGTTATCAATACCTCTTTCTCCTTACTCTTCATACTGATTTATCACCTCCATTCCTTCCTGTTAAATACACGCTACAACAAAACAACAACAATACAACACCTTGAAAAACAGTAAGCTCAATCACGTATCCCAACACAATAAAACAAATCAACCAAAGCATTTCCAACCTCCTGTAAAATTCTGCATTTGTATATTCTATCATTTGTGTTACGATCTTTCTACTAAGGCTAGGCTAAGCCGATCACTTAGCGACAAACGCTCTTTGTCCGGGCGGCCTTAGTATTTCGGACAATCCCACTGACAAGGGGTGCATATCGCATCCAAGGAAGAGCATCGAGCAATTGATGTTCTTCTTCTTTTTACCTGAAAAGGGGTGCGCTATGAAAAAGGATTATACACCATTAATAATCGGAATACTGACTATCGTTTTTTTATTTACAGCATTACTTATTCTTTATGCAAGAACATGTGAAAAAATAGACATCAATTCAGCAAGTATGGAGGCTTTAATTTCATTGCCGGACATAGGGCCAGTATTGGCAGGGAGAATAATAGACGGCAGGCCATACCGTGACATATATGAATTAGATAAGGTAAAAGGAATAGGACCAGACACCATTGAGTCTATCAAGAGTAAGGCTGTGGTAAGGGAGTGGTAGCTTGGATAGATTGATTCAGTACGGAATAGAGAACAACCTTATATTTTTATCACTGTTTGTTCTATCAATAGGAGGCCTAACATGGCTCGTAAAATGGATACTTAAAACCAATGATGAGCGAGAATCGAGATATATTGCAACGATTGATAAATTGTCCGACAGCTTAGAAGTTGTCAAAGATGTCAAGACATCCGTCGAGCGGATTGAACGCAAACTTGAAGTAAGGAACTAAAGGTCAAGTAAGAAAAGGAGACTATAGTTATGCCAAGAATTTATATTTCACCATCAACCCAAGAACACAATATAGGCGTATCCCCATTCTCTACGGAAGAAACGGAAATGAGCGTAATTGCCGACATCCTCATGCAACTACTAGGAGATGATGGCAGATTCGAGCTTAAACGCAACTCCCCTTCTATGACACCCCATCAATGCGCTTATGACTCAAACGCCTTTAAATCAGATATCCATGTAGCGATTCACAGTAATGCAGGTGGGGGAGAAGGGACAGAGGTCTACGCCTACGGAGCAGGTTCAAACTCCGATAAACTTGCAAAGTCCCTATACAGTAAGATCGCTCCTTTATCCCCCGGTAAAGATAGAGGCGTGAAGTACGACAAATCCCTAATTGAAGTAGGAAACACAGTAAAGGCAACATCATGCCTTATTGAATTAGCTTTCCACGACAATAAAGCTGATGCAACATGGATAGTGAACAATGCTCCTCAGATCGCTCAAGCACTCTATGTGGGGCTGTGTGACTACTTTGGATATAGTTCTAAGGGTTTGAGCGTTACACCTCATGTATCGCGTTCTGTGCCCTCTGGTAGCGTTCAGACAGACAAGATAGCTCAAGCAATCGCTTTATTTGAACAGGGTATTAAATTACTGAAAGGAATTGATTAATATGAAAGATAATGCAGCCACAATATTAGCAGTAGGTGGAGTTGTCGCAATCATACTAGGAGTGATTGGAGCATCCATCGCCACAGGTAATACGTTAGACACTGAAACAATCAACATGGGAGTAACTGGCCTGATCGGATTCGCGGCAGGTGGAGTCGTTGGAACTGTAGTTAACAAATAAGCCTTTTTTCTACGTTGAAAATATGGTATAATACAATCAATAGATGATCGTTGGTTCGACTCCAACCTGCTCACAATGCTATCTAGTCGGTCATGGCTTACCGTGAGACTAAATAAAAAGGCTAGTGTTACTATCTAGTTGGCGTGAGTGGTAGCCAAGTGGTGCTTCAGTAATTCCCAATGGGTTAAGTGTACAATTAACCAAATTTGGGTGAAAGCTAAAGGCGGTCTTAATAAAAATGTTCAGCCCTGTCATTTAAGTTGGCAGGGCTTATTTTTTTTATACTCAACAATTTTGTCCAAATTAGTCGCTACATTAGTCGTTCTTTACTTAGTCGTTGACTTAGTCGTTATAAACGACTAACGTACAAGCAATAAAGCCTATATCTACAGGATATTTCTCAAGAAAAAGAGGGGTTAAGGGGGAGAGGATTAAGGGATTACAAAGGGACAAAGGGGTGGGGGGGAAGAAGGGTGGGAATCACAAAAATGATAATGGGTCCAAGCATATACCATTTTTCCGTATCTCAAAATGTAGATGTGGACCCGATGATCTTCCAGTAGTTCCACAACTCCCTATTTTACCCCCTTCAAGCACAGGATATCCAACTTTAACTGATAGCCCTTTAAGGTGAGCATAAACCGTTTGTAACCCCTTCCCATGGTCTACGATAACCATATTTCCATAGATATCATGCCAACCTACATACGAAACATCACCTTCTTTAGATGCTTTTACTGGAGTTCCTTCATTTGCTCCTATGTCGATCCCATGATGTAGTTCGCCTTTGAATAGTTGCGTTATCTCTCCATTCATTGGCGTTTCAAAACTACCTTGACCAATATTTGTTACTCTATTTGCTGTGTCTTGCAGAGAATCAACCCTTGCCGACCACCTTTCTACAACAGGTGTTAAGTCCTGCATTGTAGTTAATAACCCTAACATAACCCCCACCATAACAACCAGTTTAGCAATCTGCTCACGCTCAAAGCCAACCAATATTACATATCCAACAAACGACACAACAGAAATAAGGAGGAGATCGGCAATCCATTTGCTCACAATTTACCTGCCGCAAAGTCAAAGAATTTAGCGAGTAATTGCCACGCTACCTTAATCACGCAAAGAATAGCTGCAATCGTAGTGCCTGTTCTAATCATGCCTGAAATCTGCCCCTTACCAACTGCACCTGTTATCATTTCCGCTAACCATGACCCGACACCTAACATAACCAAGACCAAGATAACAAACCCCGGGGAACTAGGTCCGAATGCTGCGCTTGCTGCTTGCACCATTTAAACATTCCTCCTTTATCTGATCTAAGGAATACACTCTAAACTCCAACCCATTTACGTTCTCCTTCTCAATTTTCTCCTTAATCGTTTTAACTCTCCCTGTTGTGACCACGATAATTGCCGGGAACCTCTTAGTAAGAGATACCCACCACAACCCCATGTATGAGGCAGAATTAAAAAGATCGTTGTATTTCTTAACCTTCTTCCCGAAGTCATTCCCACTCCTGCTAATATCCAGTTCAACAAAGTAGAAATAATAAGCATCCTGCCATAGATTCTTAATTCCCAAGAAAGCATCCGGCCTTATCGTTTTATATCCCTTCACTTCCCTATCAAAACAATGTACCTTTTCCATGCTAGAAAGCGACAGGACAACCCATGTATAAACCCACGATACCCCTAAAACATGATCTATTTGACCGGGTTTGCGGTCCATATAATAAAAATATGGTTCACTTAATCTCATCCTGTCTCTGCTTATCTTTCCCCCTTCGTAAAGCTTCTTTAAACGTCTTTGAACTATCCTTAAACAGTTACGTTTAAACAGCAATAATTGAATCATATCTGTATTTAAGGCTATTTGAGATTCAAGTAAATTGTAAAGTTCTTTATCGCGCCTTGAGCATCTTTCTAGGTTGTTCATAGACCATCACCTCAACACGGCCAATAGTTTTGAGCAATTGCCTAGCCTTTTTAATTGGCAAAAACATAGATTGAGTTTCTAGCTCAGTATCCCATTGATAAATTCCCCTACCTGGGATTGATGGAATTAAACTAGCGTTTTCGTTGTCGAGTAACATACGACTATTGATACCATCACGGACATGGAAACAGAGTGTTCCACTAAACATGGCCTTGCTATCTCCAAACGCTTTCATCATTGTGGAACTTGGTCTTTGAGTGGCACATACAACACATACCCCTGCTGCCCTCCCAAGGCGTAGAATACGATTTAAGGCCGTCTGGCATTCCTCATCGTGCATTTCTGCCAACTCATCAATCACAACGACTAGAAATGGCAAGGAATGGCCTTGGTCGAGGTAATCCTGAATCTTTACACATCCCCTAGATTCCAATAGATAGAGTCGTTCGTCTAGATTCTTGTTAATGGCAGCAAGGACTTTTAATGCTTCTTCTTCTTGTGTGACCAATAAAACATGATCCCGAAGATATGAATACTCGAGTCTTTTAAAATCAAAGACTACAGTCCTTATGTCGGTTCTCTCATTAAGTAGCAATCCCATGATTAACCCATGGATGAAGTTGGATTTACCTGCCCCCGGATGCCCGGCAATAATTAAGTTTGGCATATCAGCCAAGTCTTTAACGATCTCTCCAATACTTGAATGACCAAAATGAACTGGTAAGTATCCCTTGAATTGTGAGGGGTCAAAGGAATAGGGGTACTCTTTCTTGATCTCAATAGTTGAAGCTTGCATAATAATAACCTTGCCTCTCTTTTCAATCTGCGCGCATCCCCCCATAGCATCAGCAAATAACTGTTCTTTGCTCTTGAAATCCTTATACCCAAGTCCGGCCCCCAAAGCTATGATGAATTTATAAGCATCTTTCGATAGTTTGATTTTCCTCAATATCTTAGGTTTAGGGTCCTTAGCCCAATGTACATCTATAACGTCCTGTACTGCTGCGTGAACGTCATTTCCTTTTCTGTGTAGGAATAGATATTTGAGTTGATCCCGAACCTCTTCAACGACATTCTGCTTCTTCATAGTTCAACCACATTACCCTTATCAAATGAGTTGAATACTCCCACCATATCTTCGTAAGCTTCATCCTCAGTGGAATAATAGACATCAAGCGCAAAATCATCCCCTATGTTTCCGACTAGAACATAATTGTGATAGCCCATATCTAGAAGGACGACCCTTCTTCCTCCTCCATTTAATTCCCTAGCATCTAACGATATTTCCCACAAAGTAGGGATGTGCAGCCTTACATCAGTCTCAATAACCTCCCAATCTTCAGATAAACACGTTCCCAATGTGTTTGCCATTACTCACCACTCCTTTCAATTGCCGTTTCTATATCATCTACTGTTTCCATAACTCCAAGCCTATTAAGGACAATTCTAGCCCCCTCTCGAACAATGTCACTCAGTTGGCCCTCCTCTGGATTTAAACGTCCTAGAGCATCCCTTATGTCCCTGTCATGCCTTTTTCGTAGATATGCCTTGATCTGCATTTCACCCCTCCTCTGTCATGAATGTGTCATGGTTTAAGGTATTACTCATTGTTTGTCCTTTATGAATGGTAATATATGTTTGACATATACACCGTATTGGTGTATAATTAAGATATAGGTTAGTGAGGTGATACGGTGAAAAGAATTGATTTGTATGTTACGGAGGATCAAGAAAAATGGCTAGTTGAGCGAACCAAAAAACTAGGTCTGTCTGGAAAGTCGGAATTGATGAGGATCATCATAGAAGAAGCAAGGGATGGAGGAGTAGAGGAGATGAGCGATTACAAGGACTTGGACGGAAATGAACTACCCGAAACAATAACTCTCAAGCGAGTTTATACAACCCAATGTCAGGTATGTGGAGAACCTTTCTTTTGCGCAACTCCACGTTGTCGAATGCCAATACACAAGATAGTGTATTTTGTACCCATGGATAATAATATAGTGTGCCTTAGATGCGCAATAGGGTCAGGGCTTGAGTTTGAACCAAGGATATATAAGGAGGGGGAGTGAAGTGCATGGTTGAGGGGATTGGGTATTAAGGATATTGGAAAGAAGGGGGACGAATGAGATGGGCACAAGACAAGGGAAATGCAAGTTATGCGGACTAGAATTTTAGCATCAATACGATAGTCATATATTCAATATTTTAAATACTATCGAAGAATGTAAATACATAAACATGGTGGCTAATCACTTTCTGGAGCATCATAAAGAGGATTATACCTTTACCGAACTCAACAAACTCGGAGTAATGACAAAAAAAGTAATCAGGGCAATATTCGCAGACCTGTTAGCAATGGCCATATTTCCATTTAGTTTAACCGTGTCTGTTTTATTCAAGATATTTGAATGGCTTAATGATAGGATTGGTGTATTTGATTAGGGCTAGCGCACGACCAAGGGTAGGTGTACCAAAATGTAAAGAGTGTGAAGTCCACAAGTATGAACCGATGGAGCCGGAGGGATACAAGTATCGTTGCCACCATTATATATGGCAATCGCCTTCATCAAGTTTTGTTTCGATGAGTCGAAGGGAATCTGTGTTTAGTCCCAAATGGTGCCCTAAGCGAATATAAAAATCAAAGTTTAACACAAAGCAATAAAAAAATACCCTCTACTCAAACGAGTGGGGGTATTTTAAATATCCTCTTCCACCAGGGACGCTTCTCTTCTGCTATCTCCCTTAACCTTTGCATTATATCTCTATCTCTCTCCTCTAGCCTCTTATCCCTATCCTCATCTCTCTCATCATGCCTTATAAGTGTTTCCTTTATACTCTCAAGTTCTTCTCTCAACTCAAGGATTAAACTATCTCTCTTATTGAGTTCTTCGATAAACACACTCCTAATGCTCTCCATTAAATCCTGTTTTACTACTTTTGGTTTGTTATCGTTCCCAACGAGAACGCCGTATTCATTATCAAGCTCTTGTTTTATTTGCTCATAATCCATACCTGCTTTGTATCGTTGCGCTATTAATCTAAACAGATCTGCATTAGACTCATCATATTTGCGGTGTCTGCCCTCTCCTGAGTATTTTAGGTACTCTTCATATTTATCTCGATAGAAAGCCGCAAGGCTTGGGCCTATGCCTGATCTTTCAGCTATTTGTTTTAGTGTTAGCATGTTACTCCTCCCTGTGGACAACCTTAGTTTTTTATAATTAATAAGATAAATCTTGTAATAGTATTTCTTGTGGGTAAAGATTCTTTACTGGTCGGGTAAAGATTGTTTACTGGTAAAGATTCTTTACTGGTTGTGGATTGTGGATTATGTGGACAGATTATCTCTCCCTCATCATCAGCTTAAAGAGAGTATCTCCGCTTAATAAACCTTCCTTAACTGATCGCTCAAGTTGTTCAGTTTCCTCTGTGCAGGGGAAATACATCAACTTCTCTTTACCGGGCTTTCCTGCTCTAGCTGTCCAAATGTATCCGCGCTCATCAAGCCATCTCATTCCGGCTATTACACTCGGCCTAGATAGTTTTGTTAATTTAATGAGTTGAGATAGCGACAACCAATCTCCAATCTTCTCCCACCCCCAAGTCTTGCGGATCAGCAGCAGGTAACACTTTAGGGCTGCCAAATTAGTTATACTAGGAATAATCTCATCAAATACTATGTTAGGTATTTCTGTGTAGTTTTTCTCCGGCCTTGGCAATCTGAACATAAATAAAACCCCCATCTAAATGCTAGACAGGGGCAAAAATATGTATTACACTATGAATACAACATAATAACCCCGTCTTAATTGAACCCCTTGAGATCACTTGCAGGTGAGAAGGCTCAGGGGGTTTCTCCTTGTTCATTCCTATTTCGACAGGGTTATCCTTTTATCCTTCAATACATTCACTTTATATTTCCTCTGCTCCGCACATCCCATCGCCCTCAATCTTTCTCTTAATTCCCCAAGATAGCGTTTATCAACGAGTATTGAGTCTCCAATTACCATTCCTCTAACCTCCATAAACTCACAAGCAATTACTTCCTTCATCAACCCATCTCCCATCGTTGCTACCTTTATGAGAACAAATGTTTCCTTCTGGAAACTCTTGTTTCTATTCTAGCAACTATCCAAGTCTCTGTAAAATGTAATAATAATACAGAAAGCGCAAACATTCGACAGTTATATTACACACAGTCGTTTGTTCGCGCTTTTATCTTATTTATTTATCTGTCTTTAGCATTTGCTTGATATTATCAATAAGAACTCCCCATGCTTCGGATGAAATTCCGTCTTCGCTCATCTTTTTGGCTAACATAATATAGGGGAGCTTTTCTTGGTTTGTAACAAATTCTAGGATGTCAGGAGGTGGTTCATAGTTAGAGATTTTGGCTAGTTCAGTAAATGTAACGGCTGTTTCGTCCATAAAGAACCACGGGTCCACTGACAGAGCCTTGGCAATCCTCTCCAAGGATTTCATGGCAGGCCGTTTTTTATTATTTTCTATATCACTTAAATAGGGAATGGATAGCTTGCACTTTTTAGATAAATCAGAGAGTGTCATTTGTCTTAGCTCTCTAACGTATTTGAACTTTTCTCCATAATTCAATCATAACACCTCCAATTTACCATATAGATAACATGCTCAATAACCATACTATTATACTCTAAGTAATGATGCAATAACGCTCCAATATATCTCTTTTAACTATTTGATAAATTATTAAAAATAAAAGCTTGACATTTTAGCTGTCAGATAATAAACTAAGTACAACAGCAGAAAACAAGCGCATATTTTTTTAATCAGTAAGTTAGCTATATGATAACTTAGGAGGTGAACTTAAACAAATGAGTCTCGGGAAGAACGTGAAGAAGTACCGAATGAAGCAAGGATTAAGGCAATGGGAACTGGCCCTAATCGTCGGAGTGGCAAACCCAACCATCAGCAACATTGAGATGGGGAAAAGAAATCCATCAATCGGGGTAGTGAGCAAGATAGCTCATGCACTTAGATGTTCGGTAGCTGATTTGATTCAGGAGTAGGGGGAATTATGAGAAACAGTTTCAAGATTAGTGGGGACACAGTGATCATACGCATAGAAACGCATACCAAGTCAGGAAGGAAAACTGTAACATCATACCGCGAAGCGATAATTGATCTTTCCGACCTCGATAGAGTTATGGAAATCACAGGATACTGGATGGCGAACACTAAAAACAATCCATATGTATACGGACCGGCAGGAGTAGGGATGATCCACAGATGGATAATGGAGCCACCAATCGGATTAGTGGTGGACCATATTAACCACGACACGTTTGATAATCGGAGATGCAATTTAAGAGTTTGCACAAGTGCCGAAAATACACGCAACAAGAAGCTAAGCCCTAGGAATAAGTCAGGCATATCAGGGGTAAGGAGAAATGGCAGTAAGTGGACAGCTGGGATAGGGGTAGATATGAAGTATGTTCATCTAGGAACATTTTCAACCATCGAAGGTGCCATTAAAGCACGCAAGGATGCCGAAATAAAGTACTTTGGAGAATTCAGACCCAAAACTAGCAAGTAAAGGAGAGGGTAAGGGGAATGGATAAGGAAGATATTTTGGCAACTATAACGAGAAGCGAATTTGATGAACTACTCAGCATCAAACGAGGGATAGAGGGACTCAAGCAAACCCTAGCCATTATAGGCCCATCTATTTCTGAGCTTGAAACTAGAAGGTCTGATTGGTGGGAGTATGTAAACGGAAAATACAACCTACCAAGGGGAAACAAAACCATAGATGGTGACACTTTTGAGATTACATTCGTTAAGGAAGAAGAAGTAAAGGAGAGATAACCATGAAAAATCTAACCAACGAGCAAATCTTATCTGTTTTATCACTAACCGAGAAAAGGCCCGAATTATTCAAGGCAGCATCAATTATGACGTCTTCATTCGGCTACTCACTGGATATTCACGCTGTGGAAAACACCTCACTTCACCAATTCCTTTACGACATATACCTCATTTTTCCCGGCATTGAATATGACACCATGGATGAATTCGATCATGACGATGGGACATATTGCGAACACCATAGATTTAAGGACGGCTTAACCCTGTACATCAACAAAGCACCTGGGCAAGAAGAAACGCCCTCCGCGGACACGGAGAGCGAAAAGGAAATAACTCCACTCAACTATACCACCGAAGAAGAGGTGAGAGCAATTGTATAGATACGAAATAACGCTCAAGGTAACAATTGAGCAAGCAGGACTTGAATATATTGTCTATCCAGTTGTCACTCGTTGCACTAACACCTCAGATCGGAGAGTTGTGGAGCAAGCAGCAAAGCATAGGTATATCAGGGAGAATTGGGGATCAATTAAGGATGTTGAGATTGCTAGAACATCAGTGAGAGTGGAGGGTGTGGCATGAGTATTATTTCTAGATTTTCAGTTACTATATCGCCTAAATATTTCGAAACCCACTCCCCCGAAAAAACACAGCACCTAACTCCTGCTAAACCGTACACTGTCATAGGGGTTGATCACACTGGTACAGATTGGGTGTTAATATCAGATGACATCGGAGAGTTGTATTGGTATAAATTCACAGAAGTAGTGGTGCACGAAATCGAACTACTCAAAGGAGGTACACCCAATGAATAACCTCCACCCCATCTTTCAATCCATCATAGACGGAACATTCCGCATACCTCAAAAAGAACGCAAGGTAGCGAGCAATGAGGAATATTACGAATTTCATGAGCCTAGAGATGAGCTCAGGGAATTGAATAACGATTATGAAAGGGTGAGTGCTTGATGAATTGGTTAGAAAACATTGAGCTTGAGGAATTAGAAACTATGTTCACCGAGGAAAACGAGGATCAATTAAAAGAGCGTTTTAAGATAAAAGACCTCTCCTCTCTCAATTGGGCATTACGCAAGCTATCCGCATTAGAGAAAAGCCATGCCGAAGAATCTGAGCTTGCAACAATTGAGATTGCACGAATAAGGGCATGGTTTGATAAGCAGGATCAATCATTTCAGCAGAGCAAGAACTTCCTGGAAGGGCTTATAGGCGAGTACGCAAAGGAACAGAGGGTAATTGACCCTAAATGGAAAAGCAAAAAAACACCGTATGGTGTGGTGGGATTCAGAAAGCAGCAGCCTAAGTGGAACTATGGCGATGAAGATAAGCTAGTAGATTTCATGGAAGAAAACGGCCTTGATGATTTGGTGAAAATCGAGAAAAAACCTATTAAGGCTGATTTAAAGAAGCTCCTTATAGTTAAGGATGGGATCGCGGTTAATCCAAGGACCGGGGAGGTAATACCTCAAATAACCGTGGATGAGCAGGAACCTTTATTATCAATTAAGTTGGAGGTGTGAGCATGGATAACTTAACTCTCTATAACGCAGTACGCCAACCACCCAAGGAGGCCCTTAAAGATATTCAAGCAGGACGCTTAAAGGGTAAGACAGACATTAATCCCATGTGGAGACTAAAAGCCCTTACGGAGCAATTTGGGCTGTGTGGTATCGGTTGGAAATACGCCATAACAAAGCAATGGCTTGAGCATGGAGGAAATAGCGAAGTAGCAGCCTTTGTCAATATTGAATTATTTATTAAGGTGGATGGGCAATGGTCGGATGCAATACCAGGGACCGGGGGAAGTTCATTTGTGGCAAATGAGAGAAACGGACTTTATACCTCAGACGAATGTTTCAAAATGGCCTTAACTGATGCAATCTCAGTATCTTGTAAGGCATTGGGTTTTGCAGCAGATATATATTGGCAAAGCGATTCAACGAAGTACAACAAACCGCAGGTTATGCCTAATAAGCAAGAACCACAACACAAAAGCAACACAACAGCAAGTGATATTAAGTGTGCAGATTGTGGCAACACAATAAATCAGGCAGTTAAGGCATTTTCAGAAAAGCAATTCGGCAAGGCGTTATGCATGACTTGCCAGAAAAAACAACAACAAAAGGGAGCGTGATTTATGGACTTGATCGGGCCAAAGACGCGAGCTATTCACTGAACCTAAATTAAATAATAGATGGAGGAATCACATTGCTAAATAAATGTATTTTAATCGGGAGGCTCACGAAATCGCCGGAACTTAGGTATACGCCGAATGGTAACGCAACTTGCTCTTTTACTCTAGCCTGTGATCGTCAAATGAAAAATGCTCAAGGAGAAAAAGAGGCAGACTTCCTAAATGTTAATGTGCCACCCTTCAGGGGAAAGTTAGCTGAACTGTGCGCCGAATATCTAGACCGCGGTAAGTTAGCTTCGGTAGAGGGGTCGATCCAAGTAAGAAGCTACACAGATAAGGATGGACAGAAACGCTATGTCACGGAAATATGCGCTGAAAAAGTTGTTTTCCTAAGTCCAAGGGACAACCCACTAGGGCGAGAAGTAGACATCGAAGATCCTTTTTAATCTCATGGGGGTAAAACCCCTCCTATTTTGCCTAACGATTGGACAAGTTTGAGAAAATAATAATTAAGGAGTGATCTTGTGAGTTTCACGAAACTAGAACCGATCAAAGGCGGTCATGGTGGATGCCTAAATTGTGGATACCAACACGATATTTTACCAATGAATGCGCTCGTAGCGGTTGGATTCGGAATCGCTACTGTTACTAAAAATGACAAAGTTATCTATGATGAAAACGATTTACCAGGCGATGCAACAGAAGAAGTGTATTGGACATGTCAGAAGTCAGAGGATGAAGCAAGGAAAGACCCCGACAATGATTGGCGCATTCATCTTATCGCGCCATTATCCGAACGACATTATCAACGTCAAGGTGAAGATCATTGGGTGCTTTACAAGAAAGGAACAGGCTTTGCATGATAACCTTTTTATTTTTTACCCTCTCCAAAAACTACCCTAACCTACATCCTATGTAGAGAGTAAGAGGGATAGAACTAAATTTGATAAAAAAAAGTAGGGAGTTAATCCTCCCTACGATCCTTCTTCTTATGTGTTTCTAAGCCTAGTTTGATGAAATAAACGATCTGCTGAGAGATGGAGCGTTCTTCTTCTTCAGATAGTTCAGTTACAGCCTTTAATAATTCATCATCAAGAGTAATCGTAGTTCTTACTTTAGCCACGCTTAACACCTCCAATTCACTGATTATAACATAGTATAACCATTAAACTAAGTAAGTATGCACAACGATGATAAATTAGAACAAAATTATTGAAAAGTATGCAGAATGATGATATAATTATCACATGGACAAGTTGTAGAAAGGAGCCTAACGATGGCAACAGTTAGAACCACAATCACTATAGACGAAGAGCTTCACAAGGAATTAATAAACTTATCTAAAGAGCAACAGAGATCGTTTTCTAATCAAGTTGTTTACCTTGCGAGGAAGGGAAGGGAATTAGAAAAGTTACAGACAGAAAAAGGAGTAATGGAAACGGAGGGGTTTAATGAAAAATCACTATGAAACAATTGGTGATACCACTGTAATTTACTTGCCTAGACGAGATAAGGAACCTTTGCAAACGCTAATTAGCACAAGCGACCTAGAACGAGTTAAAGAGTTTCCTAATACATGGTACGCAAACTTTACTGATGAGGTAAATCAATATTACGTCAAGGGCTTCAGGTACAAGAAGATTTATTTACACCGTTGGATAGCAGGAGCACGAGGGGAAATCAAAATAGATCATATAAACCATGACAGTTTGGACAACAGGAGAGAAAACCTCAGGATAGTAACTAATGCCGAAAATATGCAAAACCGCAAACAACTAAGTTCTAATAATACAAGCGGAGCAAGGAATGTTGGATGGCAAGACGGAAAATGGGCTGTGTATTTCACGGTAAATGGACAGCAAATGTATTTCGGTCGTTACGCATTACTTGAGGATGCCATTGAAGCTTCGAGATTTGCAAGAGCCTTTAATATGCCGGGTTCGCTTGAGGCGATGGAAATGAGCGTTTCAAATGGCAGATGTTAAGTGGATAAAGATTTACACAAACATGGTCAGTAATAAGAAAATAAAGCGTATACGCACTCTTCCAGAGGGAAACAGCATCATCTTAATATGGGTTTTCCTTCTAGCACAGGCCGGAGAGAGCAATAAAAACGGAGCCTTATATTTAACCGACACGATACCATTTAAGGCAGAAGACTTAGCGGTAGAATTTGATTTCGAGGTATCGGTTATTAGGTTAGCGATTATAACTCTTCAAAAATTCTCCATGATTGAAGTATTTGACGAAGTTATCTATATAAAGAACTGGGGTGAATATCAAAATATTGATGGGTTAGAGAAGATCAGGGAACAGACTAGAGCTAGGGTTTCAGCTCACAGGGAGAAACAAAAACAACTAGCAGGGGGTAACGCTACATGTAACGTTACGGTAACGCAAGGTAACGCAACAGAACTAGATAAAGAACTAGATAAAGATATAGAACATATACCATACGCTGAAATAGTTACCTACTTAAACCTTGAGACAGCATCTAAGTACAAGTCAACAACAGCAAAGACAAGAGACTTAATAAAAGCAAGATGGAACGAAGGATTCCGAATTGACGATTTTAAAAGCGTGATTGATAAAAAAGTAGCAAGTTGGTCGAATACAGATATGGGTAAATTCCTCAGACCAGAGACGCTATTCGGCACAAAGTTTGAAGGGTATTTAAATGAAAAAACATTGGATAGGCCATTAAGAGGAAGAATCGGAGTAACGGAGGGTGAGGGAGCCGGAATAAGAAGGGATGATATGTAGATGGAAAGCAAGGACCTAAAAGAACTGCTAGGCCAGAGCGCAAGGGAGATCATATCAACAGGCTTAAATCTTAGCCCTAATAAATCCGGCATGATCCTTTGTCCTCTGCATTCAGAGAAAACACCTTCAATGTCATGGTTTAAGAATGGTCTTATGTGGAGATGTCACGCTTGCGGAGAGAAGATCGACATCTATCGCTACTACACAGAATTTGAGGGCATGAGTTTTATTCAAGCGAAGGAGAAAGTCATGGATTTAACAGGACAAACAGAGTTGAACGTATTCGCACCGAGTAACCGAGCGGTTAAGAAAGCATATGACTTACCTAAAATAAAGTACAGAGACTTATCGCAGGAAGCAATTGATCTAATGGCAGTACGGAAGATAACGAAGGATACGTTGGATGCGTGGGGAGTTAGGGAATCAACGTGGAACGGAGCTAATGTCTATGTTTTCCCATATTACAGAGAACAAGACACTGAATTAATACACGTTACCTATAGGGAGATTAGGGCGAGGGGATTCAAGGGAGGGTGTGAGAAAAACACAGAACCTTTACTATGGGGGATGGACCATATTGAAAAGGGGAAACCACTTTTAATTACGGAAGGCCAACCCGATGCTATGGCAATATGGCAATCTGGCTATCACAACGTAGTAAGCGCACCAAGCGGAGCAAATAACCTTACCTGGATAGAAACCTGTTGGGAATGGTTAAAGGGCCGAGAGATCATAGTTTGGGCTGACAATGATAAGCCGGGGCTAGAGTTTGCAGAGAATATCAGGACGCGACTTAAAAACGTAAAAGTGATTGTGGCAGATAAACTTAAAGATGCAAACGAAGTACTTTATAAGCATGGTCCAGAAAAGGTTCTTGAAACTATACAGAGAGCAATAAACGAAATGCCAAGTGGAATGTTAGATATGGCTCATGTTGAGTACGCAGCAACGGCAGATGATGGAATTGAGACAGGTTTTTACGGTTATGACAGCTATGTGGGGGATTGGAAAGAGAAAGATTTAACCGTTGTATTCGGCAGGAATGGGGAAGGTAAGACAACCTTTATTAGTCAGGTTATAGCCCATTGCATAGAGAGACAAGTTAAAACGTTCCTCTATTCAGGGGAAATGAGCGAATACAAGATACAAGATTGGCTTTATAAGCAAATAGTAGGCAATAAAAAAGAGTACATGGACCAAGTACAAACCAAGTACAAAATCATTGAAGTGATTAAGCCGGAGATCATTAAGCGGATAAAGGAATGGCACGAAGGACTATTTTACCTATTCGACAGGAAAGAGGAAAACGTCGCAAACGACTTGGACAAGTTCTTTGAGTTGATGGAGTTGGCTGCAAGAAAGTACGGAGTAAAGCTATTCATCATTGATAACCTAATGTCAAAACTTGAGGAGAAAGCGGATAGCCTAAACAGCGATCAGGCGAACTTCGTTCAGAGGTGTAAGTTTTTCGCTATTAATAACAAAGTACACATAGTCCTGGTATGCCATCCGAACAAGATAAAAGGCGAACTCACCGGGGAAGAAGGGAACCTCGAAAAAACGGACATATCCGGCAGTAATAATATCCCAAATAAAGCAGACAACATAATTGCGGTAGAAAGAGTGTGGACCGAAGGTGGGTGTGATGCGCTCATAACAAGTCTAAAAGATCGGGAAGTGGGGCAGCGCAAAGTATTCAAGTTCTACTTTAGCCAGAAGACATTGAGGTTTTTTAATGGCAGCACAAACGAGCGTAAAAAATATGGCTGGGAAGAAATTATTGAGAGAGAAAAAGCAGCGCAGGAAGAACTACCATGGAATTGAGGGGGTGACAAGAAACGGAAATGTCAGACGATGATTTTATAAAGATTGTGAAAAAGATAATAAAACTAATCTCTACAAGAGATCCGCAAGAACACGAAAGGATAGCAAAGGAGAGGGTTTGATGAATTACTGGGATTGCGCCAGAACAATGCTACCACTTAGCAACTGTCTAAAACGCCATTACGCCTGTGTAATAGTGTGTGACAACAGGATTATAGCAACAGGGTACAACAAGAGCCTAGAGGGATGTACTACCTGCGCTAGAGAAGGTATTGCACATAACGTTGGTGACTATGCGGAATGCCGGAGCGTACACGCAGAACAAATGGCACTACTGACAAGGATGGAAACATATCAAGAGGCTGAACTATATCTAGTATGCGATAAAGACCCGGACCCTACACCTTGCCCGATATGCAAAAGGATGATGGATTTTTGCGGCGTGAGGTTACGGAGGGAATCGGATGAGTTATAGCTTTTATATCTCTCCTGAAGACTACAAAACAGCAGAACAAAACGGAATAAGCAAAGGAACCTTAGAGCAGCGCATAAGAGGTTTAGCGTGGGATATGAAAACGGCCACAACTAAACCACCTAGACAGCAGATACCCATTCTTAAAGAGTGGCGAGAAAGAGCAGCGAAAAACGGCATATGCTACGAAACACTACGAAAAAGAATCAACAAATGGGAATGGGAAGTAGAGCGAGCTATTACTCAACCCCTGATAGACAGGAGAAAAAACCTATCAAGGATCGCAAAGGGCCGCAGGAAATACCCTATAGAGACTTTGGAAAAAGCAGAGAAGAACGGTATAGCCTATGCAACCTTTAGGCAAAGACTTTATAACGGATGGAGCATAGAGGATGCCTCGACAATCCCGGTAATGTCCAGGACTGATATAACTCACATAATAAAAAATGAATACGGCATAGCGACGAGAAAAAAACGTCCGCAGTATGTAAAAGGAGGAGAGCATGAGCAAACAGGCGGAACTCAGGGAGAAGTACCCAACGCAAAAGCAATACGATAAGGCGAGAGCGGAATATAAAACAGAGCAGGATTTTTCGGAGGCTATAGGGTTTAGTCGTTGGGCATTGCGTACGCATCAAAAGTGGTTGAGTAGCGGAAGAAAACCAATCGTAGAGAGGGTAAAGCATCATTATGTTAAAAACGCTGAGATTGATCAGGGCATAAGAGAAATAGTATCGAGGGAGCCAAAGAAGGAACCGAGAGAGCAAATAAACCCATGGATGAGGAGAGTTGTAATATGAGCGTTTATGAACTAAGAGAAGCAGGTAAACAGTATTGCGCTACTGAGGGATCTGAACATTACAAAGCAGGGGATAAGGTGGAACCATTGGATCTTATTATTGCCAAGGGATTTATCGAGGACTTTTGTCTAGCAAACATCATCAAATACGCAGCGAGATTCAAAAAGACTCAGAACCTTGAGGATCTTAAAAAGATAACAGACTACTCACATATTTTGTGTGGCTCGAAGTTGAAGAAGGAAAAAGAGGAAAAGACCTTTGAGGAGTTACGAGACATGGGTATGTAATAGCGTGTTAGAGGGGCTAGAAGGGGTCTAGGACGAGAGCAAACGAGTTAGGGGTATAATTGGAAGGGTAGAGAAAGGAAGAGGGCTAGAATGGACGTTAGAGAGTTGGAGCCAGGAAGAGAATTGGACGAATTAATTCGAGCTAAGTTTTTTGAAACTAAATATATGTGCCATATTGATGGTTGTTTTGAGGAAAATTGCTGCTTGGAAAATAATATTCATGATTGCTCAATAGCGGAGGATTTGGATGAAATTGGCTTAAAAAAGGAAGATTGTTCGGCATGGAAAATGGTTGAACCAGAACCGTTTTCAACAGATATATCGGCAGCGTGGGAAGTGGTCGAGAAGATCAAGCGTAAGGAAATACGTGGTTATGGAGATATAAGAATATTTTGGGGAAATTACGGACCAAATACAACGCCAAAAGGACCATGTGGTCAGATGGTATATCCTGACTCATTAGCTTGGTTGTGCGGTATCGAGATGGAAGACGGAAGATTATTTAGTGTTGATTCAAAAACAGCACCTCACGCCATATGCCTAGCTGCACTTCTAGCCATGGAGGATAAAGCATGAGTAAATACGGTGCAAAGAAAACTGTAATTGATGGAATAAAATTTGATTCGATAAAAGAGTCAAAAAGATACTGTGAATTAAAGATACTAAAGGCTATGGGAAGGGTTAAGGATTTCTCATGTCAACCAATGTTTATTCTTCAAGATGGATACCGCAGGAAGGACGGAAAAAAGATCATAGCTATCAAGTATTTCGCAGACTTCAAGGTTGAGTATCCAGACGGAAGGATCGAGTATGAAGACGTAAAAAGCCCTGCAACGGCAAAAAAAGAGTCATTTTTAATTAAACGTAAACTATTAGAGTGTAAGTACGATTTAATATTAAGGATTGTGTGAGGTGTGTGGTTAGATAGCAAGTTAATAAAGGGGGAATAGTTCAATGTCCCTACAACGAAAATCTAAATGGAATAGAAAAAAATACGGAGTAGCCTATAAATTTGATGCGGTAGAGGAGACGCGGAGAAGAACAGATTTGTTTTGGGATGAATTGAGTTTGCCAAAGCATAAACCAACAAATAGAAAACCAAAGCCAAGTAAGCCAAAGGGATCACACAACACAGTAAAAGTAAAACTAAAAGCAAAGGCGTATAGGCAAGCTGAGGAACGAGATGAAGGATATTGTGTGGTGTGTATGGGTATGAGGGGTATAAAGGTTAATGCTAATTCTCACCACCACATAATTAAACAAAGCACAAGATATAGACCAGAATACATTCAGCGAATGGAAAACGTAGCTCTCGTTTGCAATGATGACCATACTGAGATTCATAACCCCAAGAAGGGGAAAAGCGAAATACAGGCCTATTTGGAGTCGTGGCAGCAGAGATATTACCCGGAGTATTCTGCAATGATGAGGGAGTTGGCGAAGGTAACAGGGTGTCGGGATCAATGGCTAATCGAGAGATGGAACGCAAAAAACTTAGTAGTAGGATGGGTAATATGAAAAAGTGTGCAAATTGTGAGCATCGGTATAAGCATTTGATCGAATTGCCATGCCGTGAGTGTAAGCCTGTAGGAAAAGGGGAGAAGACGAATGGATAAATTGTGCAAAACATGCAAGTACGAAGATTTTTCATTACGAGAGTTACCCTGTCGAGAGTGCAAGGGGCCTGGTACGAGTTACGGAAAATGGGAGTCTGCATGTGGCCGAGGGATTACCTTCCCCATCTTAAACAACCTAACCCCTACAGTACAGGGATGCACCAATAAACTCATCGAAGAATTAGGCGAATTACTTGCGCTAATCGGCAAAGGGCATCAGCAAAGTGGAGAGTCGGACAAAGCGGTAGAGCAGATAGTTGAAGATATAGAAATGAACATGGTTATGGAGGCGTTTGACGTTGCTCAATCGGCAGTAACAATGGCTCATACTCTGTGTAGTAAACATGGGATAGACATGGAGATGATGCTTAGGGACCATAGGCAGAAGCTTTACGACAGGGGGTATCTCAAATGAGTCATATACTAAGTGTTATGTTCGGGGCTATG
>Ga0209728_1000495_pt1 | contig 31346 bp, 49 predicted proteins | sample RifGroD1_FD_183997 | JGI IMG/M metagenome (GOLD analysis project Ga0209728, IMG submission 183997) | Groundwater microbial communities from Rifle, Colorado, USA - Groundwater D1 (SPAdes) (version 2) | ecosystem: Environmental > Aquatic > Deep subsurface > Groundwater | place: Rifle, Colorado... | reverse complement strand
AATGGAGTTTTCTTAAAAAGCTTTTTCATTAATAAATTAATATTAGTATTCTTTTTTACATCAATAGTAATTTTCATTTCTTCTCTGTTTGTTTTCTTGTTAAATCCAGTTTCATCCCTTACATCTATAATATCCTTAAAACTGCTATCTCTTTTTGTTAATTCAGTTATTTTTGATATTATAGTGTCCACAGTTGTGCTATATGGGATTTCATAAACATCTATGCAATTATTAACTTTGTCATAGGAATATTTTGATCTTAATGAAATTGAACCTTGACCAACATTATATATTTTATTTAATTCATTTTCATTATAAATCAATTCTCCACCTGTGGAGAAGTCCATAGATTTTAATGTATCTAGTAAATTAATTTCTTTATCTTTTATATATGCAATTGTTGTATCACATACTTCTGATAAATTAAAACTTGGAAAATTACATGCTTCTGCACAAGCAATTCCAGAATTATTCTTAATGAGAATATTAGGGAAGCTAGAACTCAAAACTATCGGTTGCAAATGTTTTTTATCTTCGCCAATTAATTGAATGACTCCATTATTTACATCTTTAAAATATTCTTCAGAGAATTTATTTAATCTACAATATGTATATCTTGGGGCTGATGGACTATCCTTTGAATAAACTTTGCCAAATGCTCCTTCTCCGTCAACATAAGGATGAAGTAAGGATTCATTTTGTTCAGTCATTAAAGCAAGTGCTTCTAGGATAGAAGTGTCTCCACGATGATGTATTTTCATTGTTTCTGCAATAGGTTCAGTAGTTTTTGCTCTATCTTTATTATGTATAATATCAGCATGATACATAGAATAAAGAATCCTTCTGTGAATAGGTTTCATTCCATCTCTAACATCCGGTAAAGCCCTATCCAATATTGTACTCATAGCATAAGGCATATAAGATTCTTTTGTGTGTAAACCTGCTTCAATTTTTGTGATATTTGCCAAGTTCTCACCCCTTATTTTAATAACGAATAATCGAAGTATTTATCACCGTTTGTTTCAATATAAGTTTTTCTATCTTTTAACTTTTCTTCTGATAGAAATAATTCCAACCATTTTTTGCTTTCTTCGACATCATCCATAGTTATTTGTTTTAGAATCATTCCTTCATCACTTAATGCTTTTGACATGATAGAAACAGGTAAACCTCCTAATCCTTTAAACCTTGTTTCTTTAAATGATACGCCTTCATTATGCAATTTATTTACAATCTCATTTCTTTCCATTTCGCTATAAGTTAATAATGTATCTGTAGTTTCATTTTTATATTCTACAGGTTTTTTTGTTTTAATAACATACAATGGAGTATAAAGAATATAGATTTTACCTTGTTTTAATAATTCAGGTGATAACATATAGAATACACCAATCAATAATACTTGAATGTGATAACCGTCATCATCAAAATCTGTTGCAATTTGTATTCTATCAACTTGTAGATTATCAATATTGAATTTAGGAACACCTTTGATTGCTTTGCCTTTGTATTCCATACCACAACCTAATATTTTAAAGATTGATCGTATTTCTTCATTATTTAATAAAGCATCTAGCTTGCTTTTAAAGGGATTTATTGGCTTACCCTTTAGTGGGAAAATGCAAGTATCATAAGCGTCCCTAGCTAACTTTACACTATTTAAACTAGAATCTCCTTCAATTAATGTAAGTTTAATTTCTGAATAATTTTTACTTCTACATGGTACAAATTTTGCTGGTCTATTGGATTGATTAGTGATTTTTTCTTCCAATTCTTTTTTTATATTTTTTCTGTTTACTTCTGCTTTCTCTCTAACTCTTTTATTCAGGAGGATTTGATTCACAATTAAATTCATTATTTCTTGATTTTCAATAGAAAATATTTCAAAATATTTAACAATAGAGTCAATTATAAATTGTTTAAAATATTCTATAATTGACGATAACTTAGTTTGATTAGCAAACATATTTGGATGAAGAGATTTAAAATCAACTATATAGTTTAATCCACATAAAATATCTTCTTTTGTAATGTTTTTTTCATTTTTAACATAGAGTCCTTTCTTTTTTATAAATTCATTAAAACTTTTTCTCAATCCATCATGGATACCTTCTTGAATAGTTCCATGATTAACGAGTTCACTTCTATTTAAGAATTCTATTTGAATATTATTAGAATCTTCTTTCATGTAATTCATTACCATACGAAAGTTAATTCTATCAGTATAATCTTTGTTGTCATATCGAATACTTTGTTCTGAATTGTTTTTAATTATGATATTATCGTATATTTTCTCTTCAATGTTTATGAGTTTATTTAATAATTCCTCAATACCATTTTCAAAAGTAAATGTTTTTTCTAAATTATTTATCTTATCAATAACTGTAATATTTTTATTGATTAAAGCAGATTGTTTTTCACAAATATCGCATACTTCTTCAAATTTAAAATAATTATCTACGAATATCTCATCAGATAAAGTGTATTTTATTTTAGTATATGTTTTTTCTGTTTTACCAATAATATGTAAATCTTCTTTGATAAATCCTTCTTCAAATGAACAATAATATATATTCCCATCTGGTCTTCCAATCTCGTACTCTACTTCTTTAGATGAGTATGTTAGTATGGTATTGAAAACACCGTTAGTTCCTGTATTCTCTTCACCAGTATCTAACCCATTATGCTTTGTTCCTGCGAATAAAGTTAATAGTAATAATTCTACATTTGATTTTGTTTCAATAATTTCATTCCCTTTTGAATCTTTTTTTGTGATAATTGTTTCACCTTCAATTGGCAAACCACTTCCATTATCATAAATCTCCACAGTTTTTTCATCATACAAAGTCCATATTATTTGAGTGCCGACTCCTTCCATTAATAAATCACCAGAATTTGCTGTTAATTCTTTAATGGTATGTAGAACTGCTTGGTGTGTGTTTGATCCTAACCAAATACCTATCTTGTTTCTTACTTGACTTCTACTGTCTAGGTAATTAATTTTTTTAGTCATATAGAAGTATATCCACCTCATTCTTTAATGTTATATTTTTGTAAATTTATATAACTATTTTTAATCTACATAAGACCATTTATATCCTTTTGAGGCGTTTTGCGTTCCTTTGCACACTCTCATTATAGAAGAAACGTTTGCTGAATAATATCTTCCTCCCTCGCTAATTGAATTAAATATTTTTCCTGTACTTAGATTTTTAACTTTTCTCCTTTGCATTATGCCTAAATTTGATTGACCATCGTATTTACATAATCCCAATTTATCTCCATTATTTAGATATCGACCAATCGTTGTTCTACCCAATTGTAATATCTTAGTAATTTCTTTAGGGGTTGCTCCTGTATTGTATAATTTGCAAGTTTCTAATAATAAATTTTTACTAGCATAAATACCACATTCCTCAAAATCTATTTTGCTTAAATCAAACAATTCGCTTAACTTACTATTTATAACACTGTTTTTAATCCATTCTATATTAGATTTTCTACAGTCAATAATTATGTAATTTTCTATCCCATTATCTTTAGCTAATGTTTCTTTGATTTTATCATTGTCTTGAGTGTCTGACAAAGTGGCTTTCCAAATTTTATTCTCCTCATAATGCTGTATTCCGTGCGTTTCTATAATACAACTTTTGTTTTTTATATAAAAATCATATCTAAATTGTGAACACCAACCCAATATTTGTTTGGAAGCTTGTGGTTTAAATTTTACATTCAACTGCGTAAAAACACTTATTAAAAATTTTTCTGGGTAAGTTATATGATCATGACACACATCACAAGAAAAACCGTATCTTGAAAAATCTCCTATTATAATATTTTTTTCATATCCACAATCTGGGCATCGTATTTTTATTTTCTTTCTTGATCCGAATGTAAATTTATATCCATCTTCGATATCGGATAAATATTTACTTAAATGAAAGTGAGTTGTATTTAAATCATTTACACCCTTTTCTACTACTTTTCCAGCGCATATACCACATTTACTTCCATTTGTTATAGCATTAGGTTTTTTTGCACTACTAACATTACATTTTTTACATTTTACATAAATACTTTTATTTGAATGACATGTTAATTTATTAATAAACGTTTTGTCACGATTCAACCTTAATAAACTTTTTTCATAATCAATTTCAAATATTGAATTGTTTAACTCAATCCAATTATAAAATTTTTCTGCAATGAGATTATAAAACGAATTATATAAAAAATTAGATGTTGAAATACTATAGTAATCCCATTCTTGATATGTATCTGTATCTTTTAACAATGCTATAGTTAAGAGATATGTTTCAGGGTTATAGTATTTAATATATATGTTATATAATTTTCCTTCACAGCATGTTTCTATAATCATATTCTCCGTTTTCATCCAATCAACTCTTCCGTTCGAGTGTAGAGGTAGGCGAGTTTTTAATTTTCTTTTTTCTTCATCTTTATCAAATATTTCTACAGGTATCATTCCTTTCTTTATTATATATTATTTATGAATTATATTCAAGTTAATATTGCACAAAACCAGTAATTTCAACTCCATCAGTTCTCATAAATTCTTCAATATCTATCCCCTTCTCTTTATAGTCATCTGGAAATGAGCAATATTTATGATTGTTGTCTGCTAAATTTTGCATATCTTTAATTTCTTTTGCATCAAATATTAATAAAATAGGAATTTGAGTAGAGTCATAAATTACATCATTTATCTTTACCAACATATATATCACTCCTCTAATTTGTCTTATCTAAGCCTTTTAAACAAATCCTTGACACGATTCTACCCTAACAAAATTATAAACGATTATACACATCATTCTGTCGCTCACAAAGCATTTCTACTTCAATAAATCATGTTCATTTAGCAAGTTCATATGCGACCTTAATGATTTGTCTCAAAATAATATCACACTCATTAAAATCTCTTCCTTCAAAATCTGAAATTAAAAATTCCATCATGCGGTCATAATGTTTAACTTCGAGTTCTTTATTTGTTAAAATTTATTTGTTTAATATATTTACATTATTTCTCATATTAATCATTCTCCTTTAAATTTATTTATTTCATAAATATTAGTAAAGTGAAATAAGAATTATATTTTCTATTGCTTATTTCACTTTAGATACTTTATATTTCAAACAATTTAAACTATTAGGTGCTATTCCTTGATTTAACCAACAAACATCCATATAATCATAAGATAATTTCTTTAATCCTAAACACAATGCAATAGAATTTGCTTGATTATGAATACATTCGATAAGATTGCAATCTTGATACATAATATTAATTCTTCCTTACAAATAATGGTCGAGTTTCAAATATTCTTGTGTTGGTAGGATCATAACAACTGCAATTATTACACTCACATCGAAAACATAGTGCAGTATTACAACTGAAGTAATTTTCTAACTTCTTTTTTAATTGATCCCAATTTACACAATCTGTACAGGTAACACGTTCATTATTATCCATAATAATCACCTTCTTAATATTGTCTATGATTTACTTAATAACCTTTAATTCCAACGCTATACGCTGTTCTCTTCCCATAACATGGTATTTGTTAATATCAACGACTTTGTAGTTTTTATTACTTCCTTTGATAATGATTTGGTCATTGTTTTCATAATCTGGATTGTTAGAAGTATATGCGGTTACTACTTCATCTTTTGAGTTGTAGAGTAAAATGTCTATGTTAATCTCCTCCTTTGATTTGATAATACAGTTGATTGAACGTTTTATCTTAAACCTAGTTCTCTTTGCAACATACTAACTTCATCTTCTAATTCAAATATTTTCTTTTGCAATTCTTCTCTTGTATCGCCATAGTTTAATTCATTGTCTAATTCCTTAAATAGATTATCTACTTCTTCTCCTCTAAGATAAATTGATGAAAAACCATCAAATTCTACGATTCTATCCTCATTGTGTTGATATGGATTAATAATTTTTATATCCATTTTTTCTCTTCCTTTCTTGTCCGATAAATTTTATCTTTTAAACTACTTTGCCACCATGTTTGAATTTTCTGGTCTTATTATAATCCATCTTCATTTTTATTGCGTAGTCGATATTAATATTATATGTATGACAGTTATCCAAGATACGAATGATTATGTCTGCAAATTCTGACGGGATGCCACACGGTTTATCACCCTCAAAATATATTTCATTTAAACCTTTATTATTACGATAATCTTCAAATGCTTCTGACACCTCGCCATGAATATTTGCAATTGCGTCTCCAAAAGCAAGAGGTTTATCGCGCCACCCTTTTTCTGTTGCAGTATTGTATATCTCTTTTGCTAATTCATTAAACATTTTCTATTCCTCCAATTGTTTTTAATACGAGCAAAAGGTTTTTGATTTGATTAATGCTTGGTAAGATATAGTATAATTTGGTTAAATAATGGAAACATTATTAAGAACTAAATTATTTGAAGTGAGGTTATTTAGAGTGAATTTAACCATAATTATATTACAACTGATTCTCCTTATTTATTTTATTAGTGTAGCAATAAAATATTGGAATAAGAAAAATATTCCTCAACATGTTTTCAAAACCACAATATTTGTTTTACTAGTTGAATTTACATCAAGCGTTATTATTGGCGTACTTGATATTTTGAGATGAATATAACATAAAATCATTTTTTATTGATTCTAAAACAACATATTGGGTATCGTATAAACACATATTGCCTACTATTACACAACTAACTACCCATTCTAATAATCCCTTATCTGCCTCATCTGTTACTTTAAAGAATCTATTATTATGTCTTTGGTTAAACGGAGAAGTTTCATTAGTATTAATTATTTGTACAATATCTCCAACTAGTGCTTTTCTATTTACTAATTTGTATTTATTTATATCTTTAATAAACACTTCATTTTCTAATATTTCAAATTCTCGACCTAGTGTGATTTGTAGAGTTGCAAGTTCTTCAGTAATAATAAATAAATCGTCTAATTCATTATGTTCATTAGATAGTTCATATAACTTGTCAAATATTTTATTTAGTTCATTGTAATCTTTCTCATTAAATCTTATATATTTCAAATTTAATTCTCCTTTCTTATCCTTTAAAACTATCAATTTTTGGTATTTGATTTTTCAATTTCAATCTTTTTTATTTTATCTAAAACTTCTAAACATGATTTCTTATATCCCTTGCTCCACATATATGTACTCTCATTATGATAATCTTTGCAGATCGAATTAATTTCATTAATCAACCATTCTTTCAGTTCTTCCATTATTGTTTACTCCTTTCTTTTATGCCACCTCCCTTCTGATGTTTTATTTTATGATTATTTAACTAAAATGGTGAACATTATAATTCATCTTTGATGAAGACAATAAAGTCTTCGACTTTACATTCATTACAAAGTTCTATATATCCATTAGATTGTTCACAAATAGTAATCTCACCACAATCATCACATTTAATTGTTCTGTCACAATTTTCATTTGGATTATAAACAGCATCTTTATTTGGGCAATACCATTTGCAAAATTGTTTTTTTAGAGATAATAATTTATTTTCCATATTTACTTTCTTATTGTTTGCAGGAGGTCTATCCCATTTTGGTTTTGGTAATTTATGTATCATATTCTTCATCCAATGCTAGTTTCCAACATTCATTACAACTGGGGTCACTTCCTGCAATACATTTATGATGTTGATTTTCATTTAATCCTACTGAATGAGGGAATATTCCAAACAGATGACTAATTTTAGAATTTGGTTCTAATTGTAGATATTCTATTAATTTATCTTTCCCTGTCATTTTATTATTTACTCCTTAATAAATTCAAATTAAATAGGGTCAAATTCCATTTTTAATTTATTTAATCATCATCACACATGCCACCACAATGACTAGTACCATGATTGGATCTATAAGATTCTTTTTGTTTAGTAATCAAATGTTTACAATTTTCACATCTAGAATTACATTCCTGTGATGAAACCCTATTTAATGGTTTGTCAAACCAATTACACCAGTGACTCCAATCTTCAGTATAAAATCCCATAAATTAACCCTCCTCTTCATTAGTATCATTTATAACTTTAACACTATTGGTTATTCCATTGTCTCCTAATATTTCATGAATATCATGTGCTATGTTTTTAGCATCTTTTTCAGAATCTACTTCTATGTAAACTTCTAAAATAAAATACATATGTTTTGCTCCTTTCTTATTACCGTAAAATCTCGTTTTTATGGGTTTTTACATACTACATATAGTGGTTGTAAAGTTAGTTGAATACTATATGTAGTATGTGCATATATTTAATTCATTTTAGTTAATTCATCCAAATTTGGTTTATGATCTTTCTTTCCACTATTTCTAAAATCATAAATTTTGTATGCCTGATTATATACTTCTTTAGTAATTCCTAAATTCTTCATTAACTCTTGCATATGATATACACCATCTAGCATCCAAGAACTTCTTGTTTGATTATTGTTTAGATAATATAATTTATCAGCTTTCTTTTGTTTATAAGCCAAATCTTTTGCAAAAGCATTAATGACTCTCTTTTTTGAAATTAATCCAAACATATTTATCTTCTCCTTAAATTTAATTTATTTTTCTTATAAAGTGTTTATTCTAAATTATCATGTAATTTTATTTCAATTTTAATATCACTAACCAATTGTCTATATTTTACTCCTGCCATATTTAGAATAAATCTAGAAGCAATTGTTTGTTCCATATCCTTGTATTTATCACTCAGATATACGACTTCAGATATTCCAGATTGAACAATTGTTTTAGCACATTCATTGCAAGGAAATAATGTAGAATAAAGAATACATCCATTTAAATCATTTTTTGCATAAAGTATTGCATTGAGTTCACTATGTACTACATATAGATATTTACTTTCTAATCCTTCTTTTGATTCCCAAGGCATTTCTGAATCATTGCAATTGTTAGACATGCCATTATAACCAGTTGATATGATTCGATGATTTTTATCCACTATACAAGCACCAACTTGTGTTCTTGGATCTTTACTACGTAATGATGATATGTATGCTACTGACATGAAATAATCATCCCAATTTATTATTTGCATTTGTAGTTGCTCCTTTCTGTGAGGGTACAGGAAAGGCAATTAAGCCCTTCCTGTACTCCCTAATCCATTTCTATCTTTATTATTAAGAAAATCAACTTCTTCAAATATTACTTTTGGCATTTTCTTTTGAATCCTAAATTGACAAATACGATCATTAATTTTAATGTCTGTGTCTCTTAATGCATAAGCAGGATATTTCCAGATATCATTATTCCCTTTATACGATTCGTCAATTACAGCTTGATGATTAGTTTGAATAATACCAAAAGCTTTATATGTGCTTGAACGAGGTACAATATAAGCTTCATATCCTTCCGGCAATTCCATTGACACTCCAAGAGAAATTAGTTTGAATTCTCCTGCTTTTAGGGAGATATTTTCTGCTGATCTTAGGTCAAACCAATCTGATTTACCTTCAATGTTTGTAATTTTATCAATCTCTTTTGAGTGGTATTTGATTTTAATATTCATATTTTTGTATTCCTCCAATTAATTATTTAATGATTTGTTTTTAAAGATAGTATTTACATCATTATCTCTATTAACTACTGCACCAAAATATTTCACTTCTCCTTCCTGTCTTGCTTTAACGGCATCTTCTATGTCAATATAATAACCTAGAAATTTCTTCTTGCCGTTCAATTTTATATAGGTTTCCCATTTATTTTTTGATTTGTCCCAAGATACTCCAGGAAATCCAGAAGTATTATTTGACTGTTTTCCTTTATTAATACCATTTACTTGATATGTAGTAATTTCAAGATTATATTTTCTACAATTTTTTCTGTCTCTATCTATATGATTGACAACTTTAGATTTGTCTTCCGGAGGATCAAAATTCATTACATAATTATGTAATCTTCCTACAGTGTGATTAGTAACATATTTTTCTACAGTTAAATTCCATCTATGAATTTTACAATTTTCTACATCTTCTAGGTCTATCGGGGATCTTGCTTCTTCTATTTGATTTTCATCATATAAAACTATTTCAGCATATGTATCATGTAAAACTATTTCATTTAAATCTCTATTAGTTCTCTGTTTTGTATAACCAAATGTTTTCATTTGTTGATAATGTCTTCTGCAATAATATTTATCTGCTATGCAACCAACTTGTGTATCACTACCACAAACTTCACAAATATGTTTTATTTTATCTTTAATCGGTAATATATTTCCAAATTTCCATAATTGCCAATAATGTCTTTTACAGATATTTTTATTTAATTTTTCATTAAATCTAACACCTTTATTACTATTACATATTTCACAAAATCTCTCGATTTTTCTCTTCTCCTTCTAACTTATTTTTATTCCATATTGATTATTTGATGACAACCAAACACCCAATGCATCATCAAACACCTTGCTACTATTTTCTTTATATCTGCCGAATTTAACTATAATGTTTTTATGTTTAACTAATTTACACAATTTATTTATTAACTCATTAGGATAATAACCAGTATAAATAACTATATCATCCTCAGATACCAATCTAAATGCATCTATAAATTCTAAAACTTCATCAAATTGTAGCATAGGTTCTAATCCACCAATAACTATAGCTTGGGTAATGGGGTTATTGAGGTATCTATTTATAATAGATTTAATAGATACCTCAATATTTTTCTGATTTGCTAATTCAGAGTTTTGACAAACTGAAATGTCAAATTCTCCTTCTATGGCACATTTCCAATCACATTTACAAGTTGCTATCATCATTGATGTTTTTTTATAGTCTTGGAAATTCTCATTCATTATGTTTTTAATCCACATCTAAAATACCTCTCTTAATCTAATAAGAACCATTTACGTTTATCAAATTCTTGTTTACGTTCTTTGCTATATGATTGTGTAGGAACAAGATACCCAACAATCCTACTGAAGACATCTTGAACTTGTTTTCCTTCTATTGGACAAATATTTCCAAAGAATCCATGTCCTTCATCACATACAGATATTTGAACATTATAAGCGAAGTAAATTATACCTGAATTAGCTAAATGATTTAACATATCCCATGATTGTTCTTCACTAGCAAATTTGCCTTGTAAATTTACATGAAGGATCTGTCCTCCCCCACATTCTTTATCCAATACAGCACCAAGTTTTATTTTTTCTTGAATTGTACTATTTTCCATTAATGGTATCCATTGATTACTATAAAGAAAATCTTGTTCAAATTCTGGATATAGTAGATTATCTTTAGTACATAGAATTGAATTTGCACGTTCGGCAGGTACAGCCTCGACGTTTATACTATAATCAAAACTATAGCTATCTTTGATTTCATTAATAGTTCTAAGAATTTTTGTAGCAAAATCCAATCCTTCATCTGTATAAGAATTACTACCAAAAGCATCTTCTTGAATTAATCCCATATCTCTAATTGCTTCATACATTGCTGTAATACCTAAAGTATTATATTGATTCTCCATCTTTACAAGCCCATAGGTATAGTTTGGAAGTAGTCCTTTCTCAATGTTTCTCTTGATAATATTTCTTACCACATCTAATACCTTAATACTTAAATTAATTCTTTTTGATAAAATGTTGATATATTTTTCTTTATTTTTGTTAGATAATAATGCAATTCTACGTAAATTAGTTGTATTAACTTGAACACTACCAACGGAAAGAGAAGTTCCTCCAATACTATTGATAAATCCATTTAATTTAGAAGTATTGCTTAATAGTCTGCAACAATTTGAGAGGGTTGTAACATCATTGCCAACATAAAAATTACTATCAAACCATTTCATATTATGTTTATTACACCATCTAGCAAACTCTTCATCAACAAATTTGCCTTCTTGGAACAATAATGAATATGTTAATACAGGGAATGTCATCATTAGCTTTTCTCTAATTTTAGCAGTCACTTCCATGAATACTTTTTGATGTTCAATAATTCCATCAATATGATCAATTACAAATTCTCCATCAGGAAATTGTCTTGCACCAAACAATTCTGCTAAATAATTTTTATCCATAATTGAGATGTTAGTAAAACCACACTCTGTAACACGTAAATATGGTTGATTTAAATCATATATAAATTTCTGAAAACATTGCTCTCTATAATATTCAGGGTCTTTTAAAAAGAAATTGTTTTTTACATCATTGTTCCAATAATAATATGAATATACTAAATAACTTGGTAGACCAACTGCACCAGAACTACGATTGGCAGTCCAACTAATAAACTCTAATACATGGTCATTATATGTTGTTAAATGTTTTGCAGGAGTGGATTTGAATTTATCAATGAAATATAATCCTTTTTCTACAATTTGATCTAAGTCATAAGCATAGCAGTATGGTAAATATGTACTTGTTGTGGCATTATGTAAGTAATAATCACCATTCCATTCTGATTCTAACCATTCTTCTGCTGTTGCTAATCCATATTTTTTAGTAATTTCATAGAAAATTTTATTGAATGAAAGAAGTTTTAGATGAGGTTTTGTCATATCTGATTTTAATGTATTAATATCTTTTGTACTACTATTAGCATTTGCGTCAATACTAACATCGGCAACGGTTTTACTATCTATAAAATTATCAATAAAAGAATTGAAATTTAAGTTTTCATTATGAAATCCATTAATACGCTCAAATTTTTCTCCATATTTTTGTTCCATTTTATTTAAGCAAGCTACAAAATTTTTGTTAAGTTTTAATCTAATATCCAATATTATTGCTCCTTTACCCAATTTATTGCGTCTAAATAATTCATAGTTTTATCTTCTACCTCTAACATTGGCATTGATTGAAAACCTTTTGATGTCATTGTGTCTATATCAGAACATAATTTATATTGGATGTTTTTACTATCTAGTTTAAATTTTAGTATTTTACATTTAGGGCAATCATTTGAATATAATACCATATGTATCCTCCAATATTTTTATTTTTATATTTACATTTATCCCAAGAAAAGATTATTTTAAGTTAACACTTACTCCAATCATATAAAATATTTCCACATTCTTTGCTTAAATTGTTTGATAATATTCTTATTTGTTCAATTTCGGTTTTACTAATACTTCCAGAAAATTTATCTAGTAACACTTTAATTTCTCTTACGATGTCTAAGATATCCATATCTCCATAATTCATTGTCATTATATAATCACCTACTTCCCTTATCCCCAATGATTATTCTTCTTCAAAATCTCAATAACATCTCCTGCATAATCCTCATCAATATTTATAACTAAATACTTATTGCTAGGTTTCTTATTAAACTTAACTCTACTAACTCTAATATTTTTAATAATCCTTGCTAAATCAATTTGATCTTGCTCAGAAGTATATTTATATAAATCCTCTTGTTTTATGACTATATATTTATTAAAATCAATGCCTTCTAGAGATATATTATTTATATAGATTGTGTATCACCTTCTTCTTTTGGAATTAAGTCACTAGACTCTACTTTTATCAACCATTGATATTCATTACTTTCACTACAAATATTTTTGAATCTAAAATAAACTGGATTTGCATTGGGAGAGTCCCTATTTAAATATCTTTTACATTCATTAGATTTTTCACAAATGTCACGAGAACATAATCCAAAACTAACCAAACTTTAATCTTCCATCCTTTCATTCTTAATTTCTGATTCTTTATCAAAAACTTCAATTCTTACCTTTTTATAATAATGTCCTTTATTAGTGTCTTGATCTACAATGAATGCGTAGTAATTAGTCTTGTCGGTATAATTTTTATTGTACTCTTCGGAACTACATTGAATCCAATCTCCGTCTCTACCATGTAAAATTTTAATATGTAATCACCTCTTTTGATTGTAGCAAGAATTTGATTAGTATTATAATTAATCTGTGTGTAATCAAACTCTTGCTACATTTTATTTTATGCTTTAAGTATGTTAATTATGACTGATATTTGTGTCAATTATTCACCGATTTTCTTAAAGTATGTAGTAACATTGGTTTCACGATTTTTGCTGAACATGAAATTTGCTGTGTCTTGGGAGTTGTATTCTGTGGAATCACACGTAGTCCATACTCCGTCAATACGATTGATAACTTTTTGAGTGTTCATTTTGTTTGTTTTCACCTCCTTTACATTAGTATAAATTATAATCCGTTAAGTTGAATATAGTTTTGAGATTTGTTTACTTCCTGTGAATATTATAGCATGTGGGGAATAGTAAGTCAAATAATTTTATTTATTGATTTAATGCAATAAACTTTTAAGATGATAATAACAAACACAGAATATATAAACTCCACTACATTCATTCTTGGGCATGAACATAACCGATAAATCATATCTCAATGCAAAACTATGTAGACTTCCCATATATGACTTCTTATTATACTGAGTTTTATAATTATTGTTGTAGATGTCATCGTATGAAGAATTTTCAATTAGTAGGTGCATTTTACCTTTGTAGAGACTTAGTTCTTTTTCAAATCTATCTCTATCATTTGAGAAATTACCAGACAATTCTTCTAGAGAACCCTTCCTCTCAACAGCAATAATTTGATCCATATACATATCACGAGGTATATTAAGTTCGTCATTCTTTGGGATATAGTATGAGAAATCAGCATAGTTTAATTTCTTTACTTTATAAGGTATTTTCTTTTCATCAAAATATTTGGCGATATGATTCCATGACTGTTCACGAGTATCTACAAGTATTACAATTGATTTTAGTAATTCTTCTTTTTGCTTGTCTGTGTATTTATAGTAACTTAGGATTGTAATTCCTCCTCTTTTTGTTTAACTACTACCCATGATGATAATATATTTTCTTTCTCATCAATCTGTTCAAAACCATCTGCTGTCTTTTTCCATTTCTTTTCTCTTTTCCTATCTTTAGTTTTGATTACATCATATAATTCAAACGGATTCAGATTGAATTGCTTATTCTTTATTTTAATGATTTCTTTATTACCACTATTCATTTCGTATAATGTAACTACAGGATTTTTATACTTTGTATTAATATCAACCACCATAGCATATTCCTTTGATATTTCACTTGATTTAGTTCCTGGATAACCTAAAAATTCAACTTCTGTTCGTATTCTATCTTTAATATTAATGCTTTTGTTGGGTATTTCTTCCCATAATTCCTCTAGTATCTTTGCATTATCAGATAAAATAAATTTCTTTTCAGTTTGTCTTGAATATTTAATTATTATATCAACATTAATATTGAATTTTGTAACCTTATCTTTAGATAATTGTTTTGCAGAATTTATAATGCCATATAATTCAATAAATCTTAATATCTTTTTTGATTTAGCAAATTCACTAAAGAAATTTAGTTTTACAAGTATATCTAATTGTTTAGAATTAATACCTGTAGATAAAATATCGGTCATTGCATCATAAAAAGTATCATATTTTTTATCTCTTAATTCATATAATTTACTTCCATTATCTTCATTACAAAACTTGATACTTCCTATCCCTTTGTAAATTGTATTTGTTTCTTTATCTGGGAAATATTTTGCTTTTGAATATCTAAACTTGATAGGACTAATTTTAATACCTTTTAATTTTGCTAATTCTGTACCATCCCTAATGTCGTCTTCATTGTTTGCATTATTTAGATACGCAGTAATAAATTCGAGGGGGTAGTAGTATCTGTAATAACCGCATAAATAACCTATCATCGAATACCCCGTAGAATGGTTAAAACCAAACATATACGAACTGGCCGACTCGATAATATCTAAAAATTCTTTTGCTTCTAATTCAGATATTTCTCTCGGTTTATCTGATTTTCCGCAATAACCTTCAAGTATTTTAGGTAATGCTTCTTCAATTCTATCCTTTTGTTTACGTCCAATTGCTCTTCTAACATTATCTGCTTCACTACCACTCAACCCGCAAATTTGTTGTAGGAATGCAATACAATCCTCTTGAAAAACTAAAAATCCATTATTATCTTTTAATAGGTTATCAATTAATTCAGATGGATTTTTATTAAATTCTCTTGCTATTAGTCTATCTCTATAACTTGCTCCAGATGGCCTCAAACATGCGTTTACTAACGATAGGTCGTTAATCTTGAGTGGTATATATCTTTTCAATAAATCAAAAGCAAAATTGCCTTCGAATTGGAAGATCGCGACAGGAGAAGTAATAATATCATCCCACACTTTTTTATCTTCCCAATCTATTTCATGAGATAAAGGATAAGGAGCACCAATAAATTCGCAAGTATCTTTAATAATTTCAATATTTTTTAAACCTAGAATATCATATTTTACTAATGATACTTCATGCACCTCTTCCATGTTAATACAAAGTATTCTCTTGCCATCTTTCCATACAGTCCCATAATTATCAGGCAAAGAGATAGGACTAGCTATCATACCTGCCGGATGCATTGATTGAGAAACAGCAGTATTTAATAATCCATCAAAATAATAAAATAAGTCTGGATTTTTTAATTTAGTTTCTTCAGGATCTTTTTCATAATCCTCTTTAATCTTTGAAACAACTGGTATGGGTATATTTAAAGCTCTTCCAATAGCATCAATAGTACCCTTCTCTGCCATTGTGCCAATTGCTAATATATATGAAGTGTAATCACTACCAAATCTATCAATGATATAATTGTAAACTAACTCCCTTTGAGAAGGACTAAAATCCATGTCGATATCCCCGATTTCAATCCTGTCTTCGTTGGCAAATCTTGAAAATACAGTATTCCATTTGACTGGATCTAAATCAATAATATCAAGTATGAAAGCAATCGTACTACCTCCAACAGAGCCTCTGCAATTACCAAAAGGTATATTATTTTCTCTACACCAAGTAGCCAGCTCAGACATGAATAACATAAAACCAATCATACCAATTTTTTTAAACACCCTAAATTCTTCTAGCATATTTGTTTTATAAATCTTATCTTTGGGTATAATTCCCTTCTTAACCTTATACTTATATTTAGTATTGATAAGTTTTTTAAGAACTTCTTCTTCATTATCATATAATTTAGGATACTTAAAAGAAAAGTCTAAATTATATTCACTAACAGAATCAGCCATTACATTAGTATTATTGATTGCTTCTAGATAAATAGACTCAGGTAATACATTTTGTTGCTTAAACATTTCTACTACTTCTTCATAACTTTTATAGGTTAGATCATATTTATCTTCGTCTCCATATTCAATTTTTTTAGATTTTTGTAAAATACTCCTACACTCTTCTTTATAACTATTCAGTGCGTGTGTATCTGTGCCACAAATCAGTGGTTTAGAATATTTAAGAGATAATTCATATAGTTTTTTATTGTATAACTTTTGATCTTCTGAATGAACATGTGGTTGAATTTCATAGTAATCATATTTATGTAATAGTTTTTCATAGTATGGGTTAGTTTCCTCTAGCCTGTTCAGCGGTGAAGCTAAACAGGCAGAGATGCAAATAATGTTATTAGATACATTAAGAAATTCATCAAATGATATTCTATTTTTATAATACATATGATCATCTTGAGTAGATATATCTATTAATTTATTAATTTCTTTTACACCTTCAAAATTACGACTAATAAGGATGGTGTGAAAGTTGTCTCTTACTTTTTCATCTAATGTTTCAGTGAGATATACTTCGCACCCATGAATATATTTAATATTATTCTTGTCACAGTATATCTTCTTCTCTACATTATTATATACATTACCATGTTCTGAAAAACATATTGCTTTTTGTCCTAACTCTACTGCTTTATCAACATATAGCTTAAAATTAGTACATGAGTCTAATAAAGATAATTCAGTATGTAAATGATAAGTTACATAATTATCTTTCATAAATTTACCGCCCTTTTATTAAGTATTTCTTCTATAGAACCACCTCTATTTAATTTCTGCCAAACATATTTATAATCTAACTCTAAATCTTTACATAATTCATGCAGTTTTATATCCTCATTATTATATTGCACATATATAAACTTCTGTCCTGCTGAAATATTATTTTCAGTAATTTTATTTTTTATTATATCTAATTCATTTGGGATGTTTTTCAATATAATCTCATCTATTTTACGTGATGAAATTGCATCAAACATTAGATACCTTATATCTTTTTTAAATTTACCCACTAGACCAAATTTATCTTTAAAAATATTTAAAGCATTATTAATATCTTCTTCTGTATATTCACAAATACATAATTCCCAATTAGAACTACTCCTATATCCATCATCCAACATCCATATTGAAAAAGAGAATTCATTCATTAAATTTAATAGATGTGTATATGTCTTACCTCTATATTCTAAAAAGCAATCGTATATTCTTGTGCATATTCTATATGTAGCTTGGCAAGGATATAATTTCCCATTAAACTCTCTAAATCCTGCTTCTTGTTTTGTTGGAGATATATTACAGAATTCTTTCAATAATTCATATTTATAATACAAATAATCTTTTTGATCTTCTGCATGTACGACTATGAAAATAGGTTGTGTTTCTCTTTTATCAATATGCCCATCTCCTAACATTGAACCAACTATTAAATCTTTTTGCTTGTCGTTTAGTTGTTTATGTACTTGTCTATGTTCTTGAGTTAATCTATGTCTTTCTGAACACCACTTTTCAATAACTCTCATAGAACATTTAGCTTCCGACGCCATTTCTTCGTGATTTAATCCCTCAATCATATATTTTTGATAACACCAATCATAATCTTGATAAATTGCTTTAAATTTTGAGCTATTTGTATATTTTGTTTCAATACCCATACTAGCAACTTTACTACTTATAGAACCACTTGATCTTTTATTTAATATTATTGCAATTTCTTCATAGGGAGTTTTATTATCTACTAAATCTATTAACATCTTTTCTTCTTCAGGAGTCCAATATATCTTTTTAAAAGTTGTATCTGGTTGAGAAGAATCAGTAACTTTTCCACTTCTATTTAATTGCGTATAATGTTTGTTACACAAATTTTTACCACATTTGTTATTATAATAAAACCTTGTATCCTTTTCTGATACACCACATATACTACAATACTGAATTTCTTTCATATTTCCTCCTATTTTTCTTAATATACCTGAACATCTTTTATCATTACTTGTTTGCTTCTTATAGTTGTTTTTGTTCCAAAATTATACCAAGAATTAACACTCAAACTTCCTAATACATCTACAAACATTGATCTTTCTATACCACTAATTTCATCTTCACTAACATTAAATTTTACACATTCTAAATCTTCTGCATCAAATTTTATATGTATCTCTTTCATAATTTTCACATCTCCAACAGGCAAGTCTTCAATAATAAATAAAGGCTCTTTAAATCCTTGCCCTGCTATAAAAGATAGTCTTTGGATTTCATATAATAAATCCCACGTAATATCCTCAACCTTAATAATCATGTCAGCTTCAACAACATATTCTTGTTTCATATGTTCAAGTTCTAAATCAATAATTTCATATATTTGATTTAAATTATCAGGTTTAAATTCCACTCCAAAAGCCCCACTATGCCCTTCTACGCTCTCAAACAACCCTGTACGGGATAATGCTTCTTTAAAGTCAAACTCATTACCATATCCCCTACCACTACCTCCTAATGTACCAGTCTCTTTATCTAAACTAACAACCAATGTTGATTTCTGATATTTTTGAGCAACATTTTGTGCAATTAAACCATTTAACGTTGTATTTGCTTTTAATTCAGTAACATCTACAATAATTATTTTATGATCTAAATTTATTATACTTTCTATCTTCTCAACAATTTCTGCTTGAAGTATTTTTCTCTTATCATTCATTCCACCACAAGACTTAATTAAAACTTTTAGTCTTTTTTCATCTTCAGTTGTTAGTATTTCTATAATGTTTTCAATTTTACCCAACCTAATAATTGAATTTATGAATGGTACTAAATAAAATGCAATTGTTGTGGCATTAGGTTTATATTCTTTCTTTAAGTGTTTAAGAATTGCTTTGAGAGATTTATCACAATTATTATGTATTTTTAGTAACCCTTTTTGTATTAAAGCTCTTGTTTCTGGATCAGACACATCCATCATATCTCCGATTAATCCAACTGCACAAATATCAATGTAATTATCAGCATAAAAAGTAAGCATTTTCTCATCAATAGCTTTGCAAGTCTGATAGGAAACTCCTGCACCACTAAGATTTTTATTAGGATAATCATTACATTGAGGATTAACTACTATAGCATATGGATTATCTTTTTCTATATTATGATGGTCTAAAATTATAATATCCATATCTTTACTTAATTCTTTACATTCTTCAACAGAATTACTACTACTATCAACAATAATGAGTAAATCTAAATCTTTTGGAACATTATCTACAATAACTCCATGCCCTTTATTTCTTTGATGATACAAGACAATTGGACTAATACCACAATTTTTCAAATATTTATATTTTATTGTTAGAGAAGTTACGCCATCGGTATCTATGTCCCCATAGATACCAACTGTTAATTTATTTTCTATTGCATTAATAATTTTATCAACTGCTAATTCCATATTAGATAATTCCCAAGGACTATTAATATCATTATCACTAGGCTTAAGAAATTTCTCTTTATCTTTAATTCCTCTTATTTTTAAAATTTTATCAGTCATTGAATCATATTCACTATATTCTTCTTTAGGTTCTAAAACCTTCCAGTTTTGTTTCAAAAAGTCACACCCATTCTACAAAATTATTTATTAGTTCTAAAAACATTTCTTTACCTAAATCTGTTGGACTCATCTTTGATTCTTTAGGCAATATTTTATTTTTTCTATCAATTATGTATCCTATTTTTATATCAAAGAACTTAACCATTGCTTTTACTTTGTGTATTTGATTTAGTATCACTTCCTCATCCAATCCTTCATCATACCCGAATAAAATATTTTTAGGATTTAGATTAATAATATGTATTATTTGAGGGGCATGAATTGAATTACCTCCTAAAGACAATCCAGTATAAATACCCATTGTGTCTAATTGGAGAACAAATTTCTCTGATTCACCAATATATAACTCTTCACATCCTTGTAAATATTGATAATTTTCAGTATATCCATATAGTGTCTGTGATTTGGGATGAGGAATAACTGGAAACCATTTCAATGTATTATCCTCTTCATAATCACCGTTATATCTTCCTGTGATTCCTACTAATCTTCCATCAAAACTCCACCAAGGGCATGTAATTCTTTGAGATAATACATCAAATCCTATATTGAATTTTTTCTGACTATCAATTGATATGCCATCTATAATGAACTTCATATTAAATTTATTACTAAATGGAATCAGAATATTATCATTATGATAATTTAATTCTATGGAGGGTGATTTTTTAACTCTAATTTTGTCATAAAATCCTCCAAATATTGATTTCTTTTTTGTATAACATAGATGCTCAATGCCCAATTCTTTTTTAACTACATTTATTACATCTTTATAATCTACACTTCTACTTTTAATAATAAAACTAAAGAAGTCACAGTTGATTGACCTGCCATAATCTGTAACATAAAGATAATCATTTTTAATAAGTTTTATCTTAATAGAACTTTTGTTTGTCTTTTCATCTATTCCACAACGAATTTCTTGTGATTTAATAGATATATTGCTAAACCCATACTCCTCAAGAATATTTTCAATATGTTGTGGATTATTTATGAGTGTACTTTTTATTTCCGACAACATATTGATTATTCCTCCTTATACAATAGTTGCATGTTTCGGTCTACACATACTTGCCTCTAAAAATGTGCCATGTGCTCCGTCAAATCTCAGGAGATATGCTATACCATTGTCCGAACTATTCTCGCCACTCCTAGCCTTATCTACGAAGAGCATACGCCATACTGCTGTTTGATCTGGAATATATTCTTCTTCACACCATTTACCTGCAATGTTTTTTCTTTGAAATGGTTTGCAATAATATTTTTTATTCTCAGGATCTAATTCTTCTGGATATACAGTTCTCATAAGTAAAAGATTCTCCAATACTTCTTTAATTTGTTTTGACATAGATAAAACAGACGCATCTAAAAATAGTTTTCCTAGAGTATTAATTGCCAATTGGAGAGAAAGCAACATAATAATATTATATTTTTTCGACATCTTATCAAATTCTCTAGAGTCCTTGATTAGTTCTAGATAATATTGCTTATTGTCTGTGTTTAAATCAAGTTTGAGTGTGTCATATAATACAGTGTCATACCCATGTTTTAAAACATTTTCTCTTATTTTCTTTTTTACTAAAGTCATATCTGCATCTGGAATAGCAATAAATTTAACCTTGCCTTTAATTTCTGTGTTCCAATATTCTTGTGCTTTTTTAAGATATGCCTTGTCTTGTTCAGATATATCTCCACTCATAAGTTTCTTTTTTGTAAGATTAAAATACTTAAACCTTTTAGCTAATAACCATACTACAAATTGTATTTTGAATACTTTTGCTTTTTGTTCATTAGATATAATAAGAATTTTCCTATCTCTGTATATTAATCCCATAATCACAGTTATCCAAGCTGTAGTTTTTCCTGCCGAAGAATATCCACCTAAAACCGTAGTTGTTCCATCCATAAGTCCATTTAACTGTCTTGATAAAAATGGCAGACATTTAACTTCTTTCCCATCAATATCTTCACCAAATATATCAAATGGCACTCCATTTTCTAGTCCTTCTTCTAGACGCTCTAAGAATTCATTATCAATATCAATTTCTTCTTCCTCTAGAACTTTATTTGAATATCCTGTCCCAAAACCACTTAATCTACTTTCATACCAATCCATAACACTTTCGCTGTCCATTTTTCTAAACAATTCTAATGGGATTATCTGTTTTCCATTTTCTTCAATTGGACTCAATAAATTAAATCCATCATTATATAGATTAATTATAATATTCTCTCGACATAAAATATCTAAATATGTATCCCAATTTTTAATATTAATGATATCAATTAAATTTTGTATGGCATTCCAACCACCACGTTCTTGAAATCCTATTTCTATAAATTCCGATATATTTGATAATATGGTTATTTCATCTAACGAACTAAATCCTCTTGCTCTAATATTTTTAAATAACCCAAAGTAATAACATGCATCTTCACTTATAAAATCTTTAGTATCAATATCTGCCTCATCTAGAAGAAGAAGGTCTTTTGCAATACATGATATAACATTACCTTCTATTGCTATTCTACCACTGAGCAGTTCTAGAGGATATTTTGAGCAACCAGTAAGAAATCCGTCTATATTAATCACTCCAAATCACTTATATATTCGTCTAAACTTTTTTTTCTATTTCTAGGTTTATATTTTGTAATAATTACTTCTTGCTCTGTAGACTCTTTAATAATTTCTGAATTTGCAACTATATAATCTTTAAGATTATTTTTTAATATTGTTGTAAAATATTTTATTTTTCCATATTCACTAGTAAATGATTTACTCATAAACTTTTGCAATTCAATCATATTTTCATTAACATATGAATTCATTTTTGTAAAAGAATAAACCTTGGATAATTCACTTAATTCTTTATTTAAGATAGTATTTGTAATTGTATATCCAAACACATTGTTTATCTTTTCTAGAATAATTTTTCTGCCCTCTTTTTTCTCTTTTAATTCGAGATATTCTCGCTCTGAACAATAGTATTCATTTTTATTATTTACAACTACTTTAAAAGCAATATCTCTATCAATTTTAACACTATGACATTTACATTTAACAAGCATTAATATCTACCTCCTAATAGATAGGGAAAGGGAGGCCCTAAACCTCCCTATTCAGTTATTTAAAATATACTTAAAATTTCTTCAAATACTTTAGTTGGTAAACTAGCATCAAATTTTGAAGCACCATTAGCATTTAAAATAGCTTTTACTTTTGTTTTTTGTTCATCTGTTGCTCCTTTATAATGAGTAGTAATATTTTTAATTAATTCTTTATTTTTTTCAACATCAATAGTATCGTTATTTTCTTCTACCGTTTCTTCTGCTATTTCATTATCTTTAATTTCATCCTTAATTATTTCTTGTTCTTTTACTTCCTCCTCAATTAGATCATCTTCTTGAATTTTTTTAAATTCCTCTACAGAAACAATAGTTGACTTAGATAATCTCATACCTTCTTCAAGAACTCTAATAAATTCTTTAGCCATATTTGGTTGATCAAATACTATGTATTCAGGAACAGAACCATCTTTGAATCTACAACCAGCATCAATAAAAGTATTCCCACGAAGATACAATTTTCTTGTTTCTCCTGTAGCGTGACGAATTTTCTTTTCCTTGTCATCCTGCATTGTAATAGTTTCTTCTTCTAAGTCTCTATCAATATATCCAGTTAATACACAGTCAAATACATCTCCAAAAATGCTTTCATAATTTGATGTTAAAGTGGAAGATAGACTCATATATCCATCATCAATATCACCCTTTTGTTTAATATTTTTGTATTTTGTATGAGCCACACACCATACTCCAACTCCTGCTTTTTTAAGATCAAGAAAATAATCTTTTGCCATTTGTACTACAATTTCAATTCCTGCGTTATAACCACCATATGCCCCTTTAACACTTTTGCATAATTTTTTAGGGTTATCAATATTTGACAGTCTGACTACTTCTCTATCTAGAATTGGAAGAAACTCATCCACAACATCAAAAGCTACAATCTCAATATTATGTTCTTTACCTTTTTGTTCTATTAACCATTCTTTCATTTCAACTAATTCCTGCCATGTTTCTACATGAGTATGATTTAGTTCGTCAAGCAATGTATACCCCATTTCAGCCCCAATACCTACCAATAATCCTCTTAATGGATCCCCATATTTTTCAAGAACTACATCTCTAAAAAGAGTCGATTTACCAAATTTCTTAATTGTTCTAATATAAATACTTAATGCCTTAATATCAGTTTTAATCTTATTTATCGTCGGTTTTTGAAATGCCATGTTATTTTAATCCCCTTTTTTATTTTATTATTTAATGGTATTGGAAAGGGGAATTTCACCCCTTTATTATATATTTTAATAAGGAATGTCTAAGTCATTTAATCCTGCAAAAATGTCTTCTTCATCTTCTGTTACTTTTTCTTTTTTATCCACTATCTCCAATGGTTTAATAACAAAATCACTATCAATAAACACAGTTGGTTTACTTCCTTTGGTAAATCCTCTGGCAACATTAACAACAATCATCTCTTCTACTTTTTCACCATAGACATCTGCACCAATTTCTTTTCTGATTTCATTCATTGTGATAGCACCAAGTTCAAGTAATTCTTTTTGAAGATCGGTCAGTATATCGTCTGTAATTTTAGTTTTTTGAGCACCGTCAAGAAGATTTATTTTTACTCCGAATTCCTTCCAAGTTTTATCCTTAACTGTGAATTGTTTAACCATTAATGAATTTAGTTTCTTATTATTTTCATCCAACTCATCTTTTGATACATCAATTACTAATTGAATTGGGAAAGGAGTTTCTGCTTTTCTTTGACTATCATAATTACGAGCAAAGCAATTAATATAATGCTTTTGTTTTTCTTTCAAACTATTGCTATCTAGACCATCTTTATTGTAAAATACAGTTATTTGTCCAGTAGAAGATGGAACCGCACTTTTTTCAGCAAGATAAATTCTGCTAGGTATTAATGTTTTATAAAATTTACCATTATATTCTGAATAAACAATATCTCCGCTGATTCTAAATAATCTATTATCTATCTTTCCAGATATAATTAATTTATGCATATATTCTGCAAAGTCAGATTCAGCAATAAATTCTTTGCGTTTATTTTTACTATTTTCAAGTTCTTGCGAAATGTCTTCTGTTCCTAACTCGACCATTTCTTCTGGAGTCAAACTTCCTTCATTAAATTTTTCTAGTGCTTTTTCAAGTTTAAATCTACGTCCATATTCTTCTAAGTCAATTACAAATTTTTTAAACTCTGCTACATTTTCTATAATTTCAGGTTTAAATCTATCTGCCCAAGCAATTTCTAACTTTTCTCCTTTGATAGTTTCTCCACTATCTGATTTTCCAGATTTAGAAAAGGAGTATACTTTTCCTTTTCCATTACTGAAATATCCACCTTTAATTTTCATCATGTGTCTATTATCCCCTGCAACAGCATTAAAAATTAATTCTTTTGCTGCCCAACCAGTATCATAGGTAGTAGCTTTATATGGTTTAAACTTTTCTGATTCTTTGCCGATATTTAATTTACCAATTATTTCAAAAGTATTATTTGCCATATGTATTGATTCCCTCTTTCAATATTTTTATTTTACTATTTAATGTACAAACTTTAAAAAATATATTGAAAGAACTTGGCCCTTTATTTCTCTTAATAGGTTTCATCCCGAACGATGTCATCTTAATAGGCATCAATCCTTTCTATAAAATATTATTTATTTTTAATCACTTAATAAGTATATCATAATCAACAAACCATGTCAAATAATTATTTTTTCATTTAAGCCTTTTCAAACAATCCCACCAAATTTTGATTTCATGCCAAGTACCGAACCCTGTAACGCACTCATAGCTTGATTCTCAGTTTTACACTTTTGAATATTGAGTTGCATATTTGCTAAGTCCATTAATCAATTCTCTAAATTGTGACGAATCTTTATTAGATGAGTCAATGGTAATATTAATTGTGATATTTTGGACAGTGTTTTCTACTATTTCCTCTTTTACTTGTTTTGCTACCTCTTCAACCCAATCCCATTCTTCTGGTTCTGTACTAATGACAACTAATCGTAGTGATTCTGTGCAACTTTGACATTGTTTAATAGCTACAATTTCATACTCTAAGTCAGATTCATATTGATCTCCTATAAGTGATATATCATCATTATAATCATTCAACGAAATTTGACCAGAATATGAACCATCTATAATCTCTTGTCTCTTATAAAACACCTTATCATCAATTGTTTCCAGTAAAACACATAAATTACCATTTCTCATTTTAAAAAGCATTGAACTATTTAACTCTGATTTCTTCATTTTAATATCCTCACTTTCATTATCATTTTCTTGATTCGTATTATTCTCTATGTATTGTTCAAAATCTTCTGGTAAGAAAAAATCTCCAAAAATACCTGTATTATCAACACTTAAAACAATTTTATTATTTCTAATTTCAATAACAAATAAATAATATTGATTATTTTGTTTTGCCTGTTTCCAAAAATGACTATTCTCCAAATTTCCATAATTAGGAACACTTTTTGAATGAGGGACAACCTTCATTCCCACAATAATATCTTCTCTCTTCATTCTCTAACTCCTCTCTACTACCTGAAACAAATCTCCATTATCTATTTTATTCAACCAATATAACTCATCCCTATCCAAATTAACTTGAATACGATAATGCAATGCAGTTTCTTCCATAATAACTCTATAAGTATCTTTCTTGAATGAATTAGGGTCTTTTAGGAATCTTACTTTTCTTATGATTATTACCTCCTTAATTATTTACCAATTCTATGAATATTAAGAGCATTATATTTTTCTGAATACACATTTTTAACTTTGTCAGAAATTAACTTATCATTAAACATTTCTTTACAAAACTTATTTAGCTTTTCATAATCTTCCATAAAAATTTTCAAGTTTTTTATAAAGTCTTCGTCCATAATTCACCTCCTCAAATAAAATAACTGATTTAAAGTAAATTAACGTATTCTAAAAATAATTCATATATTGCTTTTTCTATTTCTTCATCACTTTGTTTTTGAGTATTTTTAGCCCAAGATAGATATAATTCATATTTATCTCCCATTGCATTAGATAATTGCGTTGGTCTATATTTATATTCTTCTACTAAAACGCCCATTAATATAGTCAATAGCATTTTATTTTTATTCATTTTTACCTCCTTTCCCATCCCTTAAAACTAAACTTTCAACCTATTACTCAACATCAAACACAAATGCTGAATCTTTTGAATCGTTAATAGGGAATGTCTCAAACATAAAGCTAACAACTGTAAATTCCCCTATCACATTTCTTACGATATAATTAATCAACTTTACCTTTGGAAGACTCAAAAATACATCATGGTCATTCATTCCTTTGGAATCTCTAAATATGGTATTGGCTTTTATGTATCCTTCGAATTGTGTATTCTTACAAACATAATCTAAAAACTTCTTATCAATCAATGCATCTGAAACCCTTAATAAACATCTACCATTTACAATAATTAAAGCATCTTTTTGTACTGTATCAATTCTTGTAATAAGATTGTCATTATTATCATATATTTCATAATTATATACTTCTCTTGAACCATATTTATTTTCATACGGATTTGATGTTTCTTTTTCTATGTTTACATTATCCAATCATTATATCCTCCCGCTTATTATTAATTATATTCTACTTACTAAACTCAATATAGTTCCTCCAAAACAACAATTCACTAGTAGACCTATAAGCAATTCCTTCTATGCTCTTTTCACACCATTTCCTATATGCTTCTTCGTCTTTAAACCTGGAATCAATTCTCTTTTGCGCTTTCTTTACCAATGTAACGCCCTTCATGTCTGGTATCTTTTGTGACCATTTCTTTAATTCAAAATTATCAAGATCAACAATAATACAGCCAACTTTGTCAGGAATAAGTTCTATAGGAATTGTATTTATCGGACAAATTATATAGTTCATTGCAGGAGCACAGCAGAATCCATTCTTCAAACCAACGGCATCAATTATTTCTTTTCGTTTCTTGCCAATATCTAAATCCCACATACCATGTACTTCTGTGGCTAACATTTTATAACCCCAACCAAATAATATATATTTGCTAATTTCTTTTAGTAGAAAATGTGTTTCTGTTTCGTTTCGTGGTCTATTAAAATTCAATTAAGACTAATCACCTCGATTCAAAGTAAATATTTTTATTTTGTATTTATATAATAATTATTGAACTCTGCTCTTACCATAGAATCATATTGTGTAGTAATATAAACCTTATATAGAACATCTTTAAGTTCCTTATCACTCTTAGAATTTTTAATCTCTTCGATCATCAAGTCAATAAAGTGTGTATCTGTTTCTCTTAGAATTGGTTTAACTTGTTTAAATTGCTTATATGTAAGATTATTATTAGAATAAGCAAACCCTTCTGACCGTCCAACTACTAAATCAGCCATATTTAATTCTCCCTTCTTTTAATTTTTGACTCATAATAATTATACTCCATTATCATACCAATGTCAAATATTTTTATTTTTATATTTAATAAAATCATCCTTCTTTATAATAATCGCTAATCCCTTCTTTTTGCTCTTCACATTTACCATTCTCATCGAGTGCTACAAGTTTATTTTCTAAAATAATAGTACATGAATCTTCCCAATAATATTTACAAAGCGAATTTCTGCAATGAATTAACATTAATGTGGTTCTCCTTTCTATTTAAATTTATTTTCTAAATCTATGTTCTTCAAGTTCTCTGTAAAAATTTAAGTCAAACTTCTTTTCTTTTGTCATTTGAAATGAATGATTCAAAGGACATATTCTTCATCCCAACATCGTTCACAAGTAATCCCTCGACAACCTTTAATATTACCATAATCACCAATTTTAGTTTCTTCATCCAAATCATCTTCTCCACAATCTAGAAAATATGGGCAACAATCTTCAATTAACATATCTTTTATTAACACATTGCCTTTTGATAAAACTATTCCATTCGGATATTGTCGATATGCTTTTTCTAATCTTTTCATTTATTCGCCTTTTCTATCTTTTGATAAGCTTTTAAACACTTTTTACAAGTTATATTTTTATCTTGAATATTTTGTACTTCTGTCCCAATATATTGTAAGCATAGACTCATATTAGAATTTAGATATGCAATATGTATTTTCCCACCTTTTGTTGCCTGTGCTTTCTTTAAATCCATAATACTTCTTACTCTCCCTCTGATATTATTTTCTGTTTTAATAACATTAATTCTACTTCTATTTGTAAATTCTATATATTGAGACTCCATATTTTTCTCCTTTTGTAACATCAATGAATTGAATTTTTTTATTCAACAATTAAAATCTTTATAAATAATTGTTTCACCACCATCATTAAAAATATTATTTTTTAATTCTTTCAGTGATTCACTCTTATAATAATATCCTTGCCCATCTAATCTTATTAAGGCATAAATATGATAACCTTCTTTAATAAAATTAGGTAGTGCAGAAACTATATACCATTGTCCCGTATAATTACTATAAGCATAATTCCCAATTTGCATATCTTCAGTATTTATTTTATTAATTCCATACATATTTATCATTCTCCTTTTAATCTAATAATTTATTCTTTAATCAAGATATCCAAAAAACTTTTCATTTCTATATCTTCTTTTGACTGTTTAACAATAGCATCAACATAATCTTTATCATCATTGCAGAAATATTTATATAAATTATTTTTAAATATTGCTAACATTTGTGCTTGACCTAGTTTAAAAATACTATACAATTTTTCATAAGGATATACATCGCTCATCAATCTGTTCATTTCAATATTAAATGGGTCTATACTACGCTCATACGCCTTATATTCTTCAAGTTTTTTTATGGTTTTATTTATATCCACTGTTTAACACTCTCCTATTTTTATTTAAGGGGGAGAATTAACTCCCCATATCCCAAATCTTATAATTACTTCTTAGATTTTACCCCAGAAGATAATTTATTTAATATACTAAACTCATAGATTGCTCTGGACTAAACCCAATAGCAATATAAGAATCATACTGATTCTTTTTAGCAGTTGCAGTAGTAGCAAAATATTCAGTATTGTTAGCATAATCCTTGTAGATATTGAAGAATTCTTCAGCAACTCCATACAATAGAGGCTTATATTGATCAACCAATTCACTCGCCATTGGTTTAGCTAACTTAGGATTTGACATCACTAATTCAATTAATTTACTAAACATATTTATTACCTCTTTCTTTTTTTTGAATTTATTATTACTTATTATTTTGATCCATCTGTAATTGGCAATTGAATCATTTGATTTCCACCAACAACTTGCGGATATGCTCCATTCCATTTCAATACAGATTGATATTTAACAAGTGTATCAGTTAAAGATGCTTGTAATAGATTATTAGCTTCTGCTTCACCTTTTGCTTTGATAACTGCTGCATCAGCTACCCCTT
>Ga0209728_1000493_pt1 | contig 31542 bp, 45 predicted proteins | sample RifGroD1_FD_183997 | JGI IMG/M metagenome (GOLD analysis project Ga0209728, IMG submission 183997) | Groundwater microbial communities from Rifle, Colorado, USA - Groundwater D1 (SPAdes) (version 2) | ecosystem: Environmental > Aquatic > Deep subsurface > Groundwater | place: Rifle, Colorado... | reverse complement strand
AAAATAGATATAATGTTTATTACATAACTTTTCTAATTCTCCATTATCGTTTAATCTGTGATTTTCTTCATAAGGTACTAATTTTGGCATTAATTATTTCCTCTTTCTTTTTATAATTTATTTATTTTATAATCCATTATCAATAATAACCTACTTATGTATAACCAAAAATATTAATTAAAATTTCCATATCTCCTTTCAATTTATTTTTGTATTTACGATACTCTTAAGTATAACATACTTAAAATAATATTGTATACTCTCAAATAACCATGTTTTAACCTGTTTACAGTGGATTATATGACATTATCTATTGATTGCTATTGTTTACGCAGTATTGCTATATATTTAATATTATTTTTAGATTTGTATGGAATCTTGGATTAAATAGGCCAGATTAGCAGGTATAATTACACTATTTTGATTCTGAGCCGTTCAAATTGATGCTAGGTAAGATTATAAAGGGCAATGCAATCTGAGGGCAACAAGGGCCGTTTCTGTGGTAGTGTTTTTGTATTTGAAGGATTGAAAAAGGGAAATGATTGATCCGGCAGCAAGAGCATAGAAAAAGACTAGAATTTTATTTCTAGTCTAAATTAGGATAACCGATACAACCTCTTAAATTTATAAAATCTATTAAGTGTTTATATTCTGTTTTAGTTATTTCCTTTCTGGTTATTTCGTCTAAACTCTTACCATATTTCCTGCATACTGCATACATTCTGGAAATTATTTTTTCTTCATCAACTTTTTTCTTCATCAACTTTTTTCTTATCAGCATTTTTGTGGATTGATAGAGAATTCATGTATTGGTATGTACCTGGATCAAATGTTTTAGTCATTCGGTTAACCTCCAAATATTTTATTTATAGATATAGTACCATAGTAAATATACAAACGTCAAATAGTAATTATATTACGATATAGGGCCATAATGGCACTCCTAGAGGTATTGGAATATGTTTAGGGTAAAAACATAGCAAGACAAAGAAAAAGACTCCTAAGAGTCTTAATTTGAACATCCTATGTATTCATCAAAATATCTCTGAGCTTTATTTATTGCTTCCTTATCGCTTATTGCATCGAATATGGTTGTTCCCGATTCCCTTCCTTCTCGAATATAAGAATAATGATATTGATTAAGATCGTAAGGACTATTTGATAATGTAGCAATTATATTTTCATGCTGAAAGTATTTTTTGAATTGTTTTATATTCCAGTTAATCAGATTATAGAGATTTTCTTCAGCTTCTTGCTTGGTGGCTCCGATTGCCTCGACTCCGAATAGAGTAGAAATGAATTTACCATAATTCTCTTTGAATTTGCTAGTTTGCTTAACTGTAATTGGTTTAAACATTTTGACCACTCCTTAAAATTATTAAAGGAAGGTTTTGCCCTTCCTTTTGGTTTATACAGGATTGCAGATAATTATTTTATAGCCGCTGCCTCCATAAGAATTTTTACAAATGAATCCAACTTCGAATTTTACTGAAGTAATGCTAGTGTGAGTTAATCCCTTTAAGATCCCGCTTATGAATTTTCTCGTTACTTCATATTTCATTTAGAAACACTCCCTTCAAAATCTGAAACAATTTATAATTTAAGTATAACGATTTTATGGCTTAAAGTCAAGGTTTTTATATTCGTATTATAGGATAAAAATGGATTTTCATGGGATGAGGTAAAAGAAAAAGAAGGTTTTTACCCTTCTTTTTATAATTTATTGTAAATATGTCCAATTACATAATCTACTGCAAATTCATTGCTAACTACATGACTCGGATACTCAGATAAAGCTTTTTCTAATTTTTTAATAATTGTTTGTTCTGCTCCCTTTCGCCCCGCTCCCCATATGCTTTCACACGCTTGTTGAGCAAATTTTTCTCCCCATTTTCCAACCGGGAAATCTAACGGGTAATAACCTCTCAAATCTTCCATAAGATATTTTACTATGTCATCCGATTTTAATTTAATTTTTGCCATTAGAGATCAACTCCTTATGTAATTTATTAATTGATTAATTATAGCACAGAATTAGCCGGAATAGTCATGTATAAAATAATTATTTTTACATTTAACAAGGTTTAAATGGTTATGTTTTGCTAGTGGCACAATTATATAGGGTATAGAGTTCTGACCGCTTACAGGCAATCTGTGAGCGTGTAGGAGGATTTTAAGACAAAGAAAAAGAACTAATTGCTTAGTTCTTAGTTTGTGGCTTTTATTCATCTTCTTGCTTTTCGCATTCTTCAATAATTTCCTTTACCCTTCCAACATTGTGACTTTCTATAATTCCTTCATCTTCCAGAAATAAAAGAACAGTCTGTAAAATTCTGTTTGCTGCCCTCTTTTCACTGTTTGAAGAAATGTTTCTTTCTCTCAGAGAATCGAGACATTCTTGAAGGTCTTTGTCTGTATTCTCGAATTTACAATAACTCATGTTTGACATAATATGTATTCCCCTTTCAATTCCCTAAAATTAGATTTGATTAATAATATCACAGATTTGAACAAAATAGAAGAGTTGATGGAAAATTATTTTTATAGATAAGAGGCTCCGACACTTCCTATAAGCTATAGGTTTTAAGGGAAAGAAAAAAGACTATTTCTAGTCTTCAATTTCTTCAATACTTTTAAAAAAGTTATTCTCCCTAAATCTAACAGACCTTAAACAGTTTGAACAAATATAACCTTTTTTATCATTATGATCAATTGTTTTGTTGTGTGCTGTATAATGGCAAAAATTACATTCAGGTTTTAGCGAGAATAAATCTTTAATAAAATCAAAGAATAACATTTGTTTACCCTCCTTTATATTTGTAAAGAAAAAGGAGCTTTTCAACCCCTTACTTCAATACTGTGAATTTAATTTTCGGAAACATTTTATTAAGAATTTTTACTTGTTCTGTTGTATAGTTCTCATATTCAAATTTTTTGTCTTCCATCCAGAATTTGCACAATAATCAAATTTCCAATACATTGTATAACCTTTGTTTTCTTCTAAGATTTCATTCAGTATTTTATCCATTAATACCACTCCTTTAATTCAGTATGTATCTAATTACATTATATAGAATTATAGTGTAATGTCAAATATTATTTTTATATCCATCCCTATAAAATGGGCATTTGAAGAGATAATATGGAAATAGGAACAAGGCTATGGGCCACTTTCAGAAAGACAGAAATAGTGTTTTAAGATGTTTCAGTTTGTTTTAGGTGAATTAATGCCTGAAAAGAAAAAAGACTCATTTAGAGTCTTTATAAATTATATTCTACTTTTCTACCACAGCGTAGGCAGTAATAATGTCCTTTTAACCCTTCGCTGCATCCTCGCTCACATGCCTCACATTGATAAAATGTGTCTGTTTGTTTTCCGATATATTGTAATGTAGTATTATTAATAATAGGTTCTTCTTCCCAAATATGCAAGGTCTTATGCTCTACCTGTTGTTCAAAAATAATATTAGGATTTCTAGGAGGCATCATTCCTACTTTTTCCATTGCACTTAGTAAATCTTCCATAGATTTTGGCGCATAAACATCAAAATATTTATCCATTAATTTAATCATTTCACTTCTTTTCATTTATAAACACACTCTCAATCTGTTTTTATTTTTCACAATTCGCTCGATTCTTTTCTTAGTTCTTAATAGGATTTTTATTTTTGTTTATAAAATAATCCTCCTTACCATCTTCTAGTTTTGACCAATCTATATAATGTCCTGTAAGAAGTTCAACATTTTTCTTCCATTCATCAAAACTCAAATTTTCTAAAGTTGTGTTTTCATCAATCACTACCATCGAATCAATATCCATGTTCTTCCACTCTTTGTATATAGCACAAATACCCTTGGCTGGCCTTCCTGAAATATTTAATAAGATTAATTCTAATCCACCATCATTCCTTAGTGAATTATTATCAATTAACCAATTTTGATCTTGATAAAATCTAGAATATTTTTCATCTTCATCGCAATATATACCGTTCCGATCTATAACCCAATCTCTAATTAATAACCATTTTTCTTCGTTGACATCTGAAAATTTACCTTCACTTAGTTGTAAGTATGCTCCGCGCTTATCTTTCAATCCCTCTGTAATGTCCCAAACTTCCAATAATGCAACTTCATCCTTTTTGATTATATTTGCAAGCTTAACTACAGTTTTTACAATTTGCATAATATGTAACCTCCTTAAAATATCTGATAATGAATTATACACCTATAATTATATTTCTGTCAACAACTATATTATTTTTGTCTTATTAATTATCCCATAAACCAAGAGATTGAATTGACAAAAAGAAAACAAAAAAGAGGCTTATTCGCCTCTTAGAGTATCAGTATGTAGTCTAAATCGTTTGTTTAGTTCACAATATACTGCAATGTTTTTATTCTCTAATAAAATCTCTTCAATTAATTCGTTTGTAAACGGAATCCCTTTTTTGATTATTTTTACAATTTCATCCTCATCATTTATTAATTTTAATACGTATGATGGTACTAACATTTTCAAACCTCCTTTACTAATTAAATTTCAAGATATTTATATATTAATCTATTTTGCTGTAATATGTCAATAGCAAAACATAAATAATTATTTACCATTGTTTGTGGCCTCTATTGTGCTTTAGTGGTGTATTTGCATCAGTGTAGGATGTCTGAGGGCTTATATGAGTATCGTGGAAGGTCTGGAAGGATTATATAGGGATAAGATAAGGAGCATAAGGCAAAAAGAAAAGAGAAGCTTTTATTTTGCTTCTCTAAGATCTCGTACACTCTTTGGAATTTTAAAATCCTGTATTCCTTTTGAATATTTACCACGGAATAACCTAAACATAAATTCCTCATTTTTATTAATCCGATTAAATGATATTAATACATCTGAGGGAATTGGGCCAACTTCAGCACGTTCTAATAATACCTTTTCCCATTTAGGATACAGTATAGACATTTTGTGACGTTCCCACGTTTTAGCATCTGCTATGTATTTAGTTTTATACTTAGAGTTTTCTAGCCAGTTTTCACAAAATTGTTTAAAGGTCATTTCGTAGTTTTCCATTTACAATTCCTCCAATAATTTTATTTGATCTAACAATTAAGATTATAATGGATAGATATCACAATGTCGAAGTATTTTATTTTAGGTCTTAAGGCCCGTGGATAGGGATCTAAGAGGTTAGACATAGGATAGAGAGAAATTGTAACAGGGAAAGAAAAAAGAAACTGTAAAGCTCCTTTTAGTGTGTTTATGCGGTAATATCTAAGTTCATGGTGTTCCCTGGTGATGTACTTGCTTCATAATAAGTTTGTGGACACATATGGAATATTACTTTGGGATCTTCTAACCAGTCAATCCATTTTTTAGATGAATAATTTTCAAGTTGCTTCAGGACATAGGATCTTGCATTTTTTAATGCTTCAGCTTCAGTTTTGCCGATAATGGGTTTTTCATATTGTCCTGCAATTTCTAGTCTATAGGTGCTACCTTCAGGAAAATCCTTTTCCATGTAGTAGCGGTTCATTCCTTCATGGTAGCATACTTTTTTATATTTTAATTGGTCTAATGTTTCGGCAATTCCTGATGGGGTCATATAGTCTAAATCATTTCTACCAGACTTTTCAAGGATTGAAACAATTGCCTTGCATACCTTTAGATTATGATTTGCTGTGATACGGATACTAGATGTCCAGTCAGTGTCAGTTTGTTTTGTTTCAGCAGAGATTTTTAGATTGTCCTGAAAACTTGAATAACCGCCTTTTTCTAAATCTGGAAGGATAGTGATTGTTAGGTATTCGTTACCGCCAGTTGATGATCTTTTGGTTGCATATGCTTTCATTTTTATTCTCTCCTTTAAATTTTATTTATGTATGATTAATTTGGATTAATAAGAGTATAGCAAAAAAGTTGTAAGTTGGCAATATTTATTTTAGTGTTTATAGATTTTATAAAGAAAAAATTAATTAAGAGAATATAACCAGAATTTCCGCACACTTGCCGGAAATTATGTTGCGTTCCTAAGTCACTGTATTTAGAAGATTATTAGAATAGAGATTATTAAAATAAATCTAATAAGAGTTGATAAATGCTATTTTGAGCTTGTCTCAAAATTGAAAGGCGCTGCCAGTTATTGTTTTTAGAGATTTTATAAAGAATCGACCATAATTGAAGTCCCCATAATAACTAATAGTATAAAGGCCATGTCAATAATGGTCGATTTTATTTATTACTCTAATTCATCTAATATTTCATCCATGTTTATATCCGCAATAACATCTAATTTGGTTTTCTTGACAGAATCTTTAATATTTGTGGCATTTATGAAAATTAAACTATTTCCTAATTCTATATTATCATCTATATAGTTTTTCTCAGCCCTTCTTTTAGTTCTTTTACCTTCTTTATCATCTTTAATTTTTCCGATGATTTTAGACTTTTCTTCTAATGCTTTTTCATGTCTATTTTCTGCATTTGTAATAGTTCTATCCATTACATCAGTATTAATAAGATATTTACTGCTTATTTTCTCATCTTCTACCAGTTCGCATTTACCATAAATATCATCTATTGCCTCTTTGACATGTTTCTCGTTAAAGAGAATTTTGTAACTTTTGTAGTAAAAAGTTATATTTAATTTTTTCAATACTATATCATCAACTTTATTTTTAAATGTTTCCCACATTCCAAACTTAATAACCTTCTGTTTACTATCACATCCTAATTCTTTCATTATTTCTTTTTCAGTTTCTAAGATAAATGTCTTTTCCTTATCAGTACCTTCTCTATAGTTCAATTGTATTTCATCATCGGCACGATATTTATAATCAATTTGTTCCTCATCATATTTATCCATATATTTTCTTTTTACTATTTCAGTTCCATCTTTTGTAACTTCTGCCATTACTATTGCTTCAGCTACGGTTAACTCCCTTGACCATAATATTAATGATTGATTTTCTAGACTTTTAAGTGCTTGGTTCAAATTTCTTTCTAGCATATCATCGTTTAGATCATACCATTCTTCTACAGTTTCTTTGCTAATATTCATAAACTTAGATAGTTTTAATATTCTGCGCTTGCAGAAAACGTAATTATCATTAATCATATGGAATTCTTTGAATAATTGATTTTTAGATAAGAATACTCTCCCAAAACCTTGTTTTTTACTTCCTCCTTGCACTAATAAATCTAATATTAAATTTTCTATGTATTTTGTGTATTCCGTGATGTTGTTTGCTCCTCCTTTATTAAATATTCTATTATCAATTTTGTCTAAAGGTGTATCATAAATTTCATCTATTATAAATTTATTACCTTCTTTGTGATATTTAAAGTATCTATCCATTTCCTTGTATTGCGCTTGCTTACTGTTTGTGCTTGCTTTTACGGGTATTCCTAAGATAGCACAGAGTTCTTTGTAATTTTTGATAATTAATCCAACATATAAATTAAATATATTCATTCTATTTTACTCCTTCTAATATTAGGTTATTTTCTTTTAAGAATATCATTGTTTTATTATAGTCTTCAGCTTTTACTTTAAATTTAATGTTTCTATACTTTTATTTTCATCTTCTTTAGATATTAGAAAATTAGGAAATACTTTTCTATTGTTTCCTATTCCTCTAAGATCAGTTTTACTAGGTAATGGCTCCTTGAATATTTCAGTGATAGTTATCTTTTGACCCTCTTTAGTATATATAAAATATCGACTTAAATCTGATAATTGTAATTGCTTAGAACGTCCGCTCTTAATTGGCATATCTAAAAATAAGCATAGTTCTTTATAGTTTTTAAAGGTCATTCCTTCAGATAGTTTAGATATTTTCATTTTGTTTTGCTCCTTCTTATTAATGTTCCACGTAGAACATTTTTATATTTGCATTTATGGTTCGATGGCTGAATGATAATAGATAGGATAAATATAGCTACGTGCTATGTATTTGTACAATTAGTATAATTAGTATGGTTCGTTCAACTCCTTTCTTTTTATAAATTTATTTTGTATAATTGGGTAAAATTAATTATAGCATGAAGGGATATGTATGTCAATATTTATATTTATTTTAGGTTTGTTTTTGTCGTGATCGGGAATATGGATTTGATAAGGATAATAGATAATTATTAGAATTTTAGGATTTGAGATTGTTTATAATATGGTTTGATTATGCGCTAGGATTGATTGTAAGAGGGTTTATGTGGTTAGGTGAAGGATTATAAGGGGAATAGAAAAGAGACTCCAACGAGTCTCTAAATTGATTTTATTTATTTTGCTGCCATTGGATTATCTACCTTAGTTCTCTCTTTTTTCTCGACTGTTTCGCTACCATATTTACCTCTGATATCATCCATGCTAAATGCTTTATGTTTTTTGGCCTTATAGTCTGCTGGTTTAAAGTACCATGCTTTTTTATTTGATGCGTACCATAGACCTGCTTCTTTTAGTAGATGTTTTACAGGTTTTGTTTCACCATTGACCCAAATCCAGGAACCGCATATTTCTATAAAAATTTCTGGTATAAAGATAATTTTTTCTAAGGTTTCGCGGAAGCCATCATTGACATTTGCATAGTAGGAGGATTTTTTCTCTTGATCGTTTATGGGATTGTTTTTGATATATTCAAAAGCTTTTTCGTATTCGTTGTTGATTTGCTTCATTGTTTCGAGATTTCCGGTGGGCTTATCGGGATGATGGAGTTTTACTAATTCGCGGAATGTAGTTTTCAGTTCTTGGATAGTTTTGCAAGTTGAGAAGAATTTGAATTTGTTCATTTGGTGGTCACTCCTTAAAATTTATATATTTAGTTTGGATTTAGTATGTATTTGATTTGATTTAGTTGAGGTATAAATATAATTATAATTAAATTTTGTTAGATGTCAAGAAAATAATTATATTTGTATTTGTTGTGAGTTTAGGAAATAGGATAGCAGGGAATGTGTAATGTGGTTATGGTGTTAGATGCGCTAGGATTGGTTGTAAGACGTTAGAAGTATGTATTGGTATAATTGAGAACCCTTTATGAGTTCTCTAATTGATTTATTTTACATTCTAGTAAAGTTATTTTTATTATTGTCTTCATTAAAATCTTCTTTTACTTCATCTGTATATTCCCTTTCAGGATAGTCTATATTTATTGGGTGTTTGTATATGTAGTCTCCTGCATTGCAAGTTGTTACCACTGCATAACCTTCAGCATTTATTATTACAGAGATTATCTTGTTTGCGTTGCGTTTGGTAGCAATATCTACTAATTCTTGTAACTCTATTACTGTTAATTCGTCAGTGTTTACTTCTACCCATTCAGCCACAAAGTAAAGTTCTTTTACTAATTCTTCATGCTTTTTCAGGATAATTGGTGTGGATTTGATGGTTTTAGATTTTTTGGTTGACTTCTTAGCCATTAGTGATCGACTCCTTTATTAATTAATTTATTTCCTATATTATATCACGAAAACAATAGGAAAACCATGTTGTGAATATTTATTTTTATGTTTGTTTATTATTGCTTCTACTATATAAGGATAAATTTAGTACAAAATAGAATGAGAGTTAATAAGGTTAATGTATTGGGCTTATAGACCCTAGAATGGTGTTTTAAGAGGTTTGGATAGTTATGTGGTGCAATGTTAGCAGAGCAAAGAAAAAGGACTTAAAACAAGTCCTTAATTGAATATGCTATTATAAATTTCCTTTGTGAATACTGCATATATTATAGATCCGTCTCCATGTTTGGTTATATAATAGTTTGTGCTATCATCTCCTATCCCTTTATGTAAATCATAAATTTGATTATGAATGGTTACTGTTCCTAATCTAGTATCTTCAGATAATATGCGTTTGATTGGTAAATCTTTCATTTTGGTTTTCAACTCCTTTCTATGTTTAATTGTATTTATATTATCATAAAAAGAAAAGAAAAGGAACTTTTTACAGTCCCTTTCTTGCTTTTATGTCTGCTTGAAATTCTTCTTCTGTTAAATTAAAGTCTTTTAAAAATTGTTGGTGGCTCTTGTCGCATTCTTTCATAAGTTTGTTGAATCTTATAGTATGTTTTGCATCATCTTTTTCTGTTCTTGCCTCTATGATTCCTCTGTATTCTTCATAGTTTTTAGGTATTTTATTAAGGTATTTCCAGACATGTTCTTCACAGTCTGTATTTTCTATGATCCAATTATAGAGGTTTACTTCTTTAACTTTTAGAGGATTTACTGCGTATCCATTAGAACGAAGGTCTTGAATAAATTGTGCCTTAGTTTTATAGTCTGATTCTATGATAGAATAACTTCCAGTAGGTTTATATTTAACGCAAGTTTTAAAAAGCATGTAAAACAACTCCTTTAATATGTATTCTTATAAGTATTATATTCGTGATTGATTGGAAATATCCTTTATTTTATTTTATAATTTAAATATTATTTATGTATTTTTATTATTGTTTATATTGATAGCATGATAATGATATAGATATGAAAGATTTGATGTAATTGTACTAATACAGTGTATCATTTATTTGCTGTGTATTAGTGTAGCAAATCTTATGCCAATGTTAAAACAGAGTTGATTTGTGGGTACAAATGTAAAAATAAATATATTGTATTAGAGCGACAGAAAGGGCCTTTTAAGCGGTTTGACGTTTTGGGCTATATGTAAGTATAGATATAATTATTTTGTAGATAGTCCGAAACATGGAATATTGTACCCTACTAGGGTATGGTAGATTTAATGTGGATTTATACCCATGGAGGGTATAAGTGTAGTAGTACAGATTATAGTTTTTAATATGTGTATTAGTTTTTATTAGTTGTTGGTTATAGTTGTTTTGTGTCAAGTAAAATTACTTTACATCATTGTGTATTAGTACAATTTTATTATTGTAAGTTCTGTTTTATTATAGTGTGATATGATTAATGTGTACTACAATAGTTTATATATCTTGTATTGTGTATTAGTATAGTTAGAATTATATTATAACAGATTTGATTTATTGATAGTCTGTATTATTGTGTATTAGTTTTGATGCTTTTATTGTGTGTACTAATACACAATTATAAATATACATTGTGTATTATATCTGTTAGAACTGTACTAGTACAGTTTATTGGTGTTTTGGTGTGTATTATAATACTTCAAAGATTTCGGCAATGTTATAAGATCCGAACTATTTATACGTTATAACACACAATGCAATAAGGCCCAATGATCTTACTCATTTTCCTCTGCTTTCATATCTATTTCAGCCGATCAAATCAATTCGACATTATCACAACCGAGTGCAGCCAATTCAATTCCAGGTCATTGTCCTCTTCTATTTCCTGCCACAAAAACACCCTTTTAAGCCCTCCAAACATCCCGACCCATACCATTATAACCCTCATTTCTTCTCGAATGTTACTCTTACAGATAGTGTAACATTCAGATTATAGCACAAATCAAGCTATAGGCGGGTTTGAGGGTTTTTGTGTTAAGCCGGATGTCTCAGTCTCAGTTTGTCATAAGCATAGACTATAGCAAAAATCTTTGTCTTACTTCACTTTCAATTTCCATGCCAACTATGATAGATACCTCCGGCTACCTTTACAAACATTTACCGACTTTATTCGACAGTATTCGACAGAGTACATCAACAACCACAGGAAACCCAAGCTACGACTGCGATACAGGGTTTTCATAAAATAATTTCAAATAAATTTATTCAAATCTAAAATAAAATATTAAATCACACTTCCAACAAAATGTCAATACTAAAATCTCATAAAATCCAATTTCACAAAAATAAATTTCCCTTATCCAAAATTCCATCCCATTTCCCCTTCGTATTTTCTTCGCAAAAACATAATCAACACAACATTTTCCAGCCACTCATCCATCAAAATATCATTCATAAATCCATAAAAAGTCAAATAAATTTAATAAATAAATCATAAATTTTAATCAATTTCCTCTAATAATCTAAATAAATCCCTAACACCTAAAACATCTTCAGCCTCTACTCTAACAACATTTCTCTGGCATAAACATTTCACAAAATATGTTCTATGATCTCCAATAATCCATCTCAATTTACAACTCAAAATAACCAAATCAATCAAAATTCCATCGAACAAAATTACCTAACCAAAAATCAATCAACTGCATAATTATCCATCAATAAATCTCATTAAAATCTAACTCACAAATAACCATCTAATCCTTACTATTGCAACCCTTTCATCTATTATATCATATTCCTTCTACTATACGGGGCATACTTATACAAATCAATACGATACAATTATCTCTCATATACGACTCCCTAAAATTTGATAAAAATATTTTTTACAATCTGGATCTTGAGAAATTCTATTTTTAATAATTCTATATTTTAATTTTTCAAAATTTAATATCAATATTATATTTTATAAATATTAAAATAAATACTTGACATACATTGCATAATATGTTACAATTATCACAGGTACAAATCTGAGCAAAATCAAAAATCAGTATCTAGAAAGGAGTAACCAAAAAACATATGAATAATAAATCTAATTTCAAACAAAATAATCTAAATCAATTTCAAAACTACAAATCACAACTAAAATCCATATCCAATCTCTATACCACAGCACTATCCTTCAATTACATCCTAAACAATATTTTCTGTACATATTCATTCCCTAAAGGTAAAACAAAATGGAGAGAAATTAGTTCAACAATTCCTGAGCCATTCAGAAGAAAAATATCCACAGAAATATCTCATGTAGAATCTGGACATGGAATTGATCAAGCTAGATTGGCAGTTAAAAGTGAGATGGAAAAATATATTGAGTATATGATTTTGATTGGTAATAATGTTGGTGATTAATTTATTGTAAATACTTTTACAAATATAAAAATAAATATTTGACAATGGTCTATATGATATGGTATACTTAGTAAGAGGGGAGAAACTATAATAAATTCAAAAAGGAGGAAATATGTTGATTATTCTATTGCAATGGAAAATACAAATTGATATTATTGTATTTGGTTTTACATAAGTATTATAAGTAGAAAAATAAATATATTATATGACCACTAAAAAATTAAGGAGAGATTGAAACAAATGAATGTTGTGTATATGATTGAAAACAATATTACTAATGAAGCGTATATTGGTGAAACTTTTAACTATGAAAGAAGAAAACAAGAACATAAAGATGAGTTAAATTCTAATTCTCATCATAGTTATAAGTTACAGAATGCTTGGAATGAACACAATGAAGATAATTTTATTTTTAAAATATTAGAAGAACTAGATGATGTAGGATCACCTTACAAAAATAAAATGCAATTAATATATCTAGAAGGTAAATACATAAATCAATATGATTCTATAAATAGAGGGTATAATGTAGAAAATACAATTGAAGAAGTCCTTAGTGGCAGAAAGGTAATTATTAAAAAGAATTTGGATGCAAAATATTTACAAAATCTAATTAATAATAATGGTTTGAATGCAAGTTACAAAATAAATCCAAAAACTGAAAAACTCAAATTAAAATTAAGTAATAGAGTATTAAATTGTTTGGATACATATTCTAAACTCAAACAAGATGGATACAAAATGAAATTCCCACAAGATAAAATATATGAAGAATTATTTTTAAAAGGTATACTTACAAAAGCAAGTAATCGTGCATATTTTATCAATGATAAATATCTAAAACAAGGATATTTTGAGAATGGTAAAAAGAAAAAATATAAAGATGGTAGTATAAATTATGTTATATTAACAACACCTGAAGGAAGACAATTTATTATTGATACATTAGAACTTAAAAAGAAATAAAATAAAACAATTCTCATTTTGCTTTAGCAAATGAATATATCTCTTTATTATATTTTTCTCTTTATTACTTCTTTATTTCTTTATACTTATATCTATCTTTATTCACTGTGATCTGAGTACAAATTAACTATATACTTTACAACGACTGCCTCACGCTCTGGCGTAAACATTACGTGTATTGCCTCACGGTTTTGCGTAAAGATTACAAGGTGCTATGTAATGTGTACGGTATTTCGTGAGGCAGTCACCTATGTAATCTAAGTACAATTTTGCGTACACATTACATAGGTTAATATTAAAATATCAATAAAGGTGGTTGATTTTGAAATGAAATTTGATAAAGAATATGCAACACAATGGAGCGTAGAGGTAGAATATTTATCTACCAAAGGTATTAAACCAATATTTATAAAAAGGGATAGTCAGATAAGAACCTATAAATTTACAAAGACAGAAGAATTATTCATAGCATTGACTGAATTCTATAATAGTCTTAAATAATAAAATAAATATGATTGAGGAGATTGATTAAATTATGAACGATGATCCAAAGGGAAACTATATTATGTTACCTAATAGTATTTATGATGATTTAAGTATTTCTAATGAAGAAGTTACGGTATTCGTATTAATGTACAAACATTATCAATTAAGTAAATCAATTGGACTATGTTCGATTCAAGCAATAGCAAGCATGATGAAAATTGATACATCTAATAATAGAGGTATGGTATTAAAAATAAAGGAATCTATGAAAGGTTTAACTGATAAAAATTATATAATTAAATTTTATGATTTAAGTGATGATGAGATAACATTTGAAGAGGCTACATCAAGTAAAGATTCATTATTTCAGATTGAATTAATCAGACCGCCAGAAGATCATTTCTTTAAACTTTATGATAGAGACATAATACATATATTTAATCAATTGCATGGTGAAAATATTAGCAAGTTTAATATCATAAGATATTTTATTGCATGTAAAAGAGTATCACATAATACAAGTAATTTTGGTTATTTAACTCAAGGAAAATTGAAGAAATTAATCACTGATTCTAGAACCATTCAGAGATATAATAAGATACTGCAAGATGATTTGCATCTAATTAGATACAATAATAGTTATCTTACACCAGATAAACAATATTGTACAACATTTATAGGTAATTGGGACGATGAGGTAAATTTTAATTACCAATTACAGATAGAGGTTAGTGCTAAAGGGTTAATATATACAGATAAAGTAAAATCCAATGTAAAAAGAAGTGTTAAGCAAAAGATAAATAATATTTTAAGTGAAAAAGATATTAAAATTAAGGAATTGGAGGAAAAACTTAAACAATATGAAGAATTACAATACAAAAAGAAAGAACTAGTTAAAGAAAATGAACCTGTAGAACTAAAGCCTAAAGGAATAGGACTTCAAAACAGAAAACCTTTACCTTTACCAAAAATATATGATAATGAAGACGATGAACCTGATATATTTGAAGATCCATTTGAGGACGATAATGATAATTACTGGAATATTGAACTCACAATTGAAGAACAAAAAGCTATACAAGAGTTAGAAGATTTAAATCGCTCACAAATACCTATTGATGTTTTGCAACAGATTGAGGATGAATTGAATGAAAGAAATAAAAGAGAAGAGGATTAATTAAATGAAAAAAGCTTTAGATCAGAACAATAAGATGGTAGATATAATAGAGTCAGTTTCAGAAAATACATATCACTGCTCAGTTTGCGGAGAGAATCTCACAAGAAAATTTGGTGCTCAAAAACAATATTACGCTCATCCCAAAGGACTAGGTGAAGAATGCGAACTGAAAATGAAATTGATATTAAAAGAAGAGAGTTTAATATTACAACAATCAGATTCTAATGTATTATCAGATGAATTCTATAATAAACAATTTGATAATGTTTCTATTGAAATGTCTGATTATATATCTGACGATGGTTTTGCTCTTACAAATGAACAAAAAGATATTATAAATTCTACTGAGGATAGGATAAAAATATCAGCTTTGGCCGGAAGTGCCAAATCAAGCACCCTCTACTATTACTCAAAAGCAAGACCATTCAAAAAGATATTGTATTTAGTGTATAATACAGCAATGAAGACAGAAGCTCAAAACGGTAATTTTGGTAAACTTAGCTTTGTTGACGTAAAAACCGTACACGGATTGGCTTTTGGGCATGTCGGAAAATTTTACAAAGATAAATTAACATTTAATTATGGAACTGTAGATATTATTAAGGATCTTAATTTAAATTGGCATAATGATATGGAATTGGCTACAAAAATCAATGAAATGATGAAGCAATATATGCTGTCTGATTTTCAAACATTTAATGATTTAGAGTTATTTATGAATGATAAAATGAGAGGACAAATAATATCTCTATGTGAAAAATTATGGGGTATGATGAAATCATATAAGAATAATATAAAGGTGACGCACGATTTCTATTTGAAATTATTTCAATTAAGCCAACAAGATTTAAGTAAAAAATATGATATTATCCTTTTGGATGAGGCCCAAGACAGCTCTAAGATGATGTTTGATATTATTGCTAATTCTAATGTCAAAGGTATATGTATTTGTGGGGATCGCTTCCAAGCTTTGTACTCTTGGCGTAATGCTATAAATATTATGCCTTTGTTTGAAGCAAAAGAATATTTTCTAACAACTTCATTTAGAGTATCACAAAATATAGCCCATATTGCAAATTTAATTATTGGAGATATGTCAAATAATGATATTCAAATGAAAGGATTTAATACAAAACAAACTATAGTAGATAAAATTGATAAATCAAAACCCTATGTGTGTCTATGTAGAACTAATGCATACATATTTGCGGAAATTGCTGAAGCATTATATTTAGATAAGAATAAGAAGTTTTTCTTCGAAGGAACATATAAATCTTATAACTTTGAAAATATTTCTGACTGCTATTATTTCAGTATAGGTAAACCAACCAAAAATAAAATATTATCTAAATTTAAGAATTATCAAGAGTTAGAAGAATACTCAGAAAAAACAGTTGATTTAGAACTTCTTTCACTTATTAGAATGGTAAAGAAATATGGTTCAAGAATTATTGATATTGTAAATGGAATTAAAAATAATGCAGTAACTAAAAAAGAAAATGCAGACATTATATTTTCCACCATTCACCGCAGCAAAGGCCAAACTTATTCAATACCTGTATATATTAGTGATGATCATTTTGATATTGAAAGTGAATATTATAATAAGTTTATTGAAGTTGATCCAGATAAAAAGAAGGTAAATAACAATCTATTTGAGGAGATGGCGATTGTATATGTCGGGATTTCAAGAGCGAGTAACAAGATTGAATTAAGTGACAGTATCAAGAGATATTTGCTAATGAGATATAATCATATTGGTCATGATTTACATAATGTAATAAATAATAAAGGAGAAAATACAGATGAAATTAATGTCGATAGATGATGCAATTAAAAAATGGGAATCTAAGAAAAGACATATGGGTTGTAATTCTGCTGTTGATTGGTTTTGTAAAAGAGTTAAAGGATTTTATCCAGAACATTTAATTAGATATACTGTAAGATGGTTGGTTGTTTGGTCATACTGTTGCTACAAATGGAAGGGTAAGAATTGATTCATCTCCATATGCTGATAGACCTAGAGAGGATCGAATTAATAAATAAATATTCTTGACTTTATGTTTGATAAATGCTATACTATATACAAGAGGTAGGGGCGGTATATTTTACAATACAAACAAATTCAACTCAAATATACCTACTCTACCTCAAAATCCAACAATAAAAATAAATCAAAGGAGGTGAAATAATGACAAACCAAATACCAAAACAAATATCTACATATGAGAACTGTCCAAATAAATCAAGATGTAATTGCTTTAATGAAAATCCAAGATATATTTGTGGTTATGCAGATGTGTGTAATTTAATTGTTTATTATGAGAAACAAATTATTGCTATATCTGATAAATATGAGGAAGATGTATTTTATGTGCAGAAGAAATTAGAGATTGTTGATTCGATATATGGGATTAAGATTGTTGATTAATTTTATTGTTTTTCAAATATAAAAATAAATAATTGTTTGCAATCCACAAAGTAATATGGTATAATAATTACAGGAGAGGAGGTGAAAAGTAATTTTAGACTACATCGGTACTTATACAGTTTTTCATACTTTGAACACAGACGGATCTACAAGCAAGAATAAAGAAGATAATTATCTAAAGTGTCGCTATAATGGTCAGGTTTATAAATATTCAGATTCAACTCTAGCACTCTATCTACCATCTGGAGCAAGTTCAGTAAATACATTAATGCCAAAGTTTGAAGCAGAAAATATAAAAGTATGGACTTACATAAGTGGTGAAGTATGTGAAGAAGCAGTATTAATATTCAATACTGAAGACATTCATAGAATACATAAAATAATCAAGATAATGACAATGGGTAGCAATCAGCAATTAAAGGACTTAAAACTGAAACAAAAACAAGATAAATTAAAAGCAAAGTTAAAAGAAGAATCTAATAAAGATAAAAATAAATAAATAATTATAATTATAGACAATTTAAGCAGTAGGTTTTAGTATTTGACACAATCTTACCCATACATCTTTACAATTGATTCTAGCTTAATTTTTATTAAATATATAATAATTACAAATAACTTGTATCGCTACTCCCACAATGGTTGCAGAGGTTTATTTTAATTATTATGAAAAGTCAATAATCAGTATATCAAGGTAAAGATATTTAAACAAATTAGAAAATAAATTAACAATAGAAAGAAGGAAAATAAAAATGCAAAAACATTATTTTAATGGTCAACTAATATTATCTTCAGAATCAGATAGAATGAATTATTGTGTAATCGATAAAGTAGACCAATCACAAACATCCATAACTGACATATTAGATAATATATTTAACTCATCTAATTTTGATAATAAACTAGTAAGAGTCTTAGGCAAAATTTACAATAGTTCTGAAACTTTTAATGGAATGGGAAATTTACTTATGTGTAGAGATAAATCTCATGCAGAGGGGTATTGTATAGGATCATTACAATTGGATTTAGAACTATTTAAGCATACTGACAAATTTATAGAGATTATTTTAGAAGACTATACTGATTTTGTATTTTCGGAGGTAATGGTTAAAAATGAAGATGCAAAAAGTATTATCTCATAAGGAGGTAGAAGATGATTTAGATCAATACATAAGCGAGAATTGCCATTGCTGTAAAGAAGAACTAATTAGAGTAGAAGATATCTTTGTAGGAATAGAAGATAATCATTACTATTGTGAAGATTGTGCAAAATATAATAATATTAGTGTTGTGGAATGTAAGGATATTTATTAGAAAAGAAAATTGAGGAGAGTGTATTAACATGATGCTTCGACCAAGAAATTATTCAACTATGAATAGAGTAATTGCCAAGGCAGTAAGTCATTCTGTAAATGATTATTATAGGCAGAAGAAAAGAGCTAATACATATAAAACATATAATGACAATGTGAATAAAATAAATAATACTCCTTTATCAGCTAGTGAAAGTATCATTGCAAGTGTAATAATTCTTATATTTATTATGTTTATATTGGCTGTTTCTAATTAGTATCAAAGGTGAGTTTTAAGGGATGAATTATGTTTGTTTTAAAGGTTTTATTTTATGAATAAAAATAGAAGAGGAGTGTTTATTAATGTATTTATTGTTAATTGATTATGATGAACCAAATTCAAAATCTTACAGAGGTGTAGTAATTTATGATTCTAGTGTAGAGCCTTGGAAAGAATTAGTGAGAGTCAATACTAGTTCTCCGGCAGAAGATGAAGAAATTGCTTTGGAAAGAATCTTTGATGTGATTGACGAAGAAGAGTGTGAAATTAGTTATATGAGTTCTTATGATCATTACTTTATGGACTATGATTATGAGAATAATCCGGAAACAAAAGCAGAAGTTGATAGAATGAATAAAGAACAAGATGATAAGATTGAGAAATATAAGAAGGAAATTGGCAAAGGCGAAGATGATGAATTAACTATTGAGGAATGGAACTATATTATTAATAGAAGAGATGTTAAAAATGAATAAAAGAGAGGAAGTAAAACGATATGAAAAATTAAACAAACAATCAGAATGCATAATTTATCAATTGTCAGAAGAAGAAAAAATAAAATATGGTTTAAAAGAAAGGGAAAATACAAAAGAAATGAATATAAAATTGCAAATTGACGAACAATTTAAAAATTTACTTCCTCCTTTATCTAAGGAAGAATTTAGTAAATTAGAAGAATTAATTGTAAAGGAGGGGTGTACAGAGTCAATAAAAGTTTGGAAAGATAATAATACTGATATTACATATATAATTGATGGTCATAATCGGAATGAAATTTGTACTAAACATAATATATCATTTAAAGTTGAGTATAAGGAATTTTTTACAAAATATGAAGTCATTGATTGGATTATAAACTTTCAGTTTGGTAGAAGAAATTTAAGTACTGAAGAAAGGTATTATTTAAGTGGACTTCAGTATGAAAATGAGAAAAAAAATATACCGAATGAAAAGGGGACTAATCAACACACTAAAGAGGTTGACGGTAACTATTACCGTCAACCAGAAGATGATAAATTTCAAGCAATATTAACTGCTGAACGTATAGGTAAACAACATGGAGTAACTGAGAAATCTATTCGTGATAATGGAAAATATGCTAATACGGTTAATGAAATTGCAGAACTTGTTGGGGTAGAAGCTAAGAACAATATCCTAACTGGTGAAAAGAAAATTTCTAAAGAGAACATTATTGAAATCGGCAAACAAATTAAAAGCGGAGATATCGATAAAGAATGGCTTAAGAAACAATTTATTGAATCTGATGAAAAGAAGGTTAAGTTACCTGAGAAAAAAAATCAGAAAGGAGGTGAAACATTATCTATAGAAATTAAACCAATTGAACAAAGCATAAATCAAGAAAAAGAGAATACTTCAACAACTCCAAATAATATAAAAGAAATAATAAAGGATTTAAAAACACCTAAATATTTTGCAGTAGAATTTAATTTCTTAGATGAATTAGAATGTGTGCAAGACAATATTAAACAATCTATTGAAATGGCAAATGATTTTCTATTTGAAAGATATGACATTGAATATAATATTACTCAAGAAGAAAAGGATGTTGCATTAGATTGTTTGAAAGATTTAATTAATAAATTTAATGATTTAAGAAATAAATTAAAAAATACAAAGACGAAGGAGAATATGTAAAAATGAAAAGATATTTTAAAAATTTGTCAGTTGATAAATTACATTCGTATTTGGATTATCAGAGAATTATTAAAGAGGATTTCGTGAAAGAAAAGGTTGCTATTTTTGATATAAATGAAGTTGATGCTCCTGCTGTAAGTTTAAGAATCAATAAAGAAGGTGAAGAAGAATATCGTGTAGGAGATGGACAACATACTATTGCTATTGTTAAGTGTATGGGTTGGAAAGTATTGAAATGTGAAGTAAGAGAAGGTCTTACTGACGAAGAGGAACATGAATGGTTTCATAAAAGAAACTCAAAGAAAAGACCGCAAACATCTGGAAGAATGTTAAATGCAAAAGTTAAAGGTAAATTTGATCCTTCAACAAATTCTTTGGTAAATATATTAGATTCGGTTGGATATAAAATAAAAACAGCAGATATTAAGAATGGCAATGGTGTAATCAATGCAGGACTTACTATGGAAGAAATATTTAAAAGTATGGATAAATCAAGTTTTGAGCAATTTATTGGGTTACATAGTAGTGTTTGGAGTTCTGATAAAAAAGCAATGAATGCACATTTTTTAAAAGGAATGACTAAATTCTATATAACATATAAAGATGAAATAGATGACAAAAGATTTATTCAAGCGTTCCTAAATAAAAAAGTTACCGCTAGTGATATTGCTAAAGATGTTTCTAATAATGTAATGAAGAAGGATAATAGTATTAAATATGCATGGGTATTTGTAGAGAATTATAATAAAGGTTTAAAAGATGAAAGCAAGAAGTTAAAATTTAGTAAGTTAGAAGATTAATTTTGGGTTTTTACCCACACAAGAAGGAGAATGAATTATGTTAGATAAAAGATTTATAGTAACTGAATTGAATTTTGAAGAAATTGAAATTGCTTTGACTGAAAAGATAGAAGAATTTATCTTATTAAAATTAGGAACATTAGGAACATTAGCTTCCAAGCAAATCAATGTGTTAGTAGAATATTTAGAATATATGGAAGAAGGATCAAGATGTTTTAAAGATGAACTTAGGTGTGAATTATGGGTGACTGTTACGTTTAATCAATATAAATATATGCATAAACCAGAATATGGTGAACATTTAGAAAGTATTGGAGCAATATTTGAGTATAAAGGAAAGAAACCGTTTTATATTAATGGAGAGTTTGTATCTAGAAATGTGTTTGAGTGGATGCAAGGTATGCCAATTCAGAAAAACGAAGTTATTTATGGAATTGGCAAAGATAAATTAGGTGAAATGTTTGATGATTTAATTACGACTTGTTAGAATTTAGAGGTGTATAAAGGATAGTATAAACTCTTCTTTATACACATTATAATAAAATAGGAGGTAAATAAGTATTGATTAACCGACAATTCTATACCATGAAATTCAAAAGTTCACGACTAAAGGAATATGAATACAATTTCGACTTAACATTTGAAGAAGCGCAAGAAAATGGTGAAATTATTGCTTTAGCAGACAACCAAATACTAAGAAGCATCAGAGATATTAAAAATAAACAAGTAGACCTAATACAACTTGAAGATTGGTATTCTGAGAGAGATAAGTTAAAAAAGGCAAAATCATCTAAAGAAAACTCTGATAGGATAATTGAGTTAAAGAAGTTAATTTATGATATGATGTTTATTCCAGAATACATAACTGTAGTTATGGAGCATAAATCACATTATAAATATCTATTTGAAAATTCTTTATTGCTCAATAATAAACGATTTGTTAGATTTTCATCTTCTGCATCTCAATCTAGAGTTTCCACTGTAGTATTTTGTGATGAAGAAATTGTCGATAGACTTAATGATATTCTTGATAATGGTAGGGATAAGAATAAAAAACTTATCCCATCAAAATTCAACGCATACAAGGGTTTGTCAGGGTCAAATACTAAAGTTGTGAGTACCCCTAGATTTTGTGTTGTTCCAGACTTAAATAATTCTATGGATATAAAAGTAAACTTTGTAACAGAAACAGATAAATCTGAGGATGATATTATTGAAATTAAAGATATTGTAGCAGAATTTAATAGATTTGATGGACAGGGACTTATAAGTTACAAACAAGCTGAACTTTGGAGTAAAGAACTAGGATTAGATTATGTTCCTTCTCAGTGGTGTATAAGGCAGAACTTTTTGAAAGGGATGCTCTGTGTATTCGATATAAAAAATTTTTGTCAAGAAGTTAACGGAGGAAATTATGAAGTTAATACAGTCTATAAAGACTCTGAAGGAAATAACATCAAAACAAATCTAAAAGATATAGATGTAATAATTTCCGAAGGACAGTTTAAGCTCTGGGATTCATTTGATAGTATTGAAGTATATCAAGAGAATTGTATAAAGAATAATTTGCAGTGGGGAGTGTCATTATACAGTCCAAAGGAAGATAAAGATATTCTTAAAATGAACTATCAATTTAACCAAACTCTGAAATTAAATAAAAAAGACATTGAGAAAATATGTGAAAAGACTGTAAATTGGATAAATGGAGTAACTTCTGAGAATATATACTATACATTATTATTCTTAATCGGAGAAAATATTTCAGAAGAATTATTTGCAAAATATATGAATAGTCCTAAAAATTATTGGGTTAAGAGTTTAATTGCAAATCATGAGTTGATAAAAGATAAGTATATTAGAAACAAAATATATAATCTTGTTAAGAAAAAGATTAAGAGAGCTTGCCTTGGGGATTTATTACTTGATGGAAATTTCGAAACCCTAGTGAGCGATCCCTACGCTATGATGCAACATGTTTGTGGGTTAGAAGTCACTGGACTTTTAGGAGCAAAAGAATACTATTCAAATTATTGGAACAATAAAGGTATTAAAATTGTAGATTCTATGCGAGCACCACTGACATATAGGAGTGAACATTTAAAGCTTAATCTTGTAAAAAATGAGAAATTAGATGAATGGTATAAATATTGTACATCTGGTATTATTGTCAATGTTCATGGCATGGAAACAATGCACTGGGCAGGAAGTGACTGGGACATGGACGCTATAGCAACCACATCTGACTCCACAATTATTGGTGGAATATACGAAAATGAATTACCAGTAGTATATGAAGTTCCAAAATCAGATAGAAAAATATTAGAACCTATTGATTTGTTTAATGCTGATTTATTTGCATTTGGTTCAATTATTGGGTCTATTACAAATAAAAGTACATCTGCTTATGCTCTATTGCCTTTGTTTAAAGAAGATAGTGAAGAGTATAAAATAACAATGAACAGACTAAAAATGTGTACAAAATTACAGTCCGCTCAAATTGATAAAGCAAAGATTGGGAAAGAAGTTAAAGGAATACCTTATAAATGGGTTGAGAGAGAAAAATATGATGAGAATGATTCAGAGGAACTAAAGATAAAAAAGAATTTACATAATAGTTTATTATTAGATAGGCATCCTTACTTTTTTATATACTTGTATAAGCACACTAGAGTTAAATATAATAAACATGTTAGTGGATATGACTTATCTTGCAAACAGAAATTTGGAATTCCATTAGAACAATTGATGAATCAGAAAAGAAAAACTATAGACGAACAAAACTTTATAAACTCCTATCATAAGTACATGCCAGTTATTGACAGTGATTGCGTGGCAAACAACATATGTAGACATATTGAATCTATAAACTTTAATATCAAGAATAAGTTAAAAGTTGAAAATACAGATAATTTACATACTCAATATCAAAAACAAGGAATTATAAATAACGAAGAGGTATACGGTAAAGTATTAGAAAGATATAAGGGTTTCAAAGATGAGATTAGAGACTTAAGCAATATTGGGACTAATGCAATATCTACTAATGGAAAACATGATGATAGTATAGAGTCACAAACAAATGGAATATATGAAAAGTTCAAAAAGGATATGACAAAAATATGTTCTAATATATATGAATTAGTAAATTATTTAGTAGAAATATTCTATATAAAGTTACCAAGTTCTAATAAAGATTTATTATGGAATATCTATGGGAAATATATGTTTCAGAATGTAAAGAATAATAGAATACAATCACCTATCCTATTTCCTATGCAAGATAAAGAAGGAACTATAGAGTATTTGAATAAAAAATATAAATTAATGGAGGTAAAAATTTGATAAAATATAATGAGAAGTTATATGCGGAAAGATTATTAAAGGAAGGATTTTTAACTAAGTATATAGCATATGAATTAAAAATACTAGTAAAATATTATAAACAGGAAATGAAAATATCTGCGAAACAAAGAAAGATATTGATCTACGAGTTTTGTGATAAGTACATTATAGAATTTAATAGGGTAAAGTATTTTAAGATAATTAATTCTGCATTAAGATATGGGAGTAAAGGGGTTAATAAACTAATAGTGATAAACAGTATTCCAGTTACAGATAAAGAAATTGAATATATCAATGGATTAGAAATTGAGGAATATTACAAAAAAGTATTGTTTACATTAATGATTAAAACAAAATTAAATAAGGAATTATGTTTGCAAAAGTTTAATAATGCATCAAAGTTTAACTTTTTTGGTGGAAAAGTGGAATTATATAAAGAAATTAAACAAATGTCTAAGATTCCTGATACATATGATATAAATATTATCATTAATGATTTATCTAATATGGGATATATAGATATTAGAAATAGGGGGAGAGTTAATTTATTGTTCATTGAAAATATTGAGTTAAGTAAGAATTTTGTATTTGAAGTAAATAATTTTTATAATATTGGTTATTATTTTGATTGGTTTAATGGTAATAATGGAGTAATTAAATGTGAGAATGATGGATGCGAAGAGTTGGTAAAGAAAACAGGGAAAAATCAGAAATATTGTAAGGAATGTTGGAAAGAAATATGGAGAAATTATAATGCCGACAAGCAAAAAGAATATAGAAATAAATAAATGTGTATGTTTTTAAAATACCTACAACCCTACTCCCACAATGGTTTGAGCAAATTTTAATTCTCTTGTTATTATGAGTAGAGAAACCCTTATATATCAAGGTTTTCGACTATCTCATTTATTGATTTTTCCTTACTAACGAGACTGTGATATTGGCTATGTTAGTAAAAAGCTTTAGCGATTTTGTTTATTGATTTTGCCAATAAGATTAGTAAACAAAATGAGCATCTAGTATTATCGAAGTGAGCGTAATGCAAGAAGGGTTATAGATAATACACCATTAGATTGACATCTAAGTTTCCCACATAATTTCTGCTTAGTCAAATATGAGTAGTCTTTGGTCGGATGAAAATAGGAGACAAATATGCTGTTAGCACATGAATTTTACCCAAACTCAATTTGAAGTGAGGGCTTGTGCTTGACCACGGCATATCGAACTAAATAGAGGGCAAAGGAGTAAGTTTTAAATTTATTACTTACTCTTCCCTACTAAAATTGCTATTAAACTGTATGGTCGATTGCAGTTTAAATATATAATAATGTTAACAATATACAAATAACTCCAAAGGAGTCCTTATAAAACTTGGAAAGAATCTCAAAAAATGAAATGACATACTTAATAATTCGCAATATCTTGCGACAGACACATGGATCATATGGAGATAATCTAGTAGTAATAGGAAAGTTTAGTAGTAAATTGCGTAAACAGCGATATATTACAGATCCATTATATAATTATCTTATTAGATTAAAGCAGAACGATAAAGATAAACAGAATATTAATGAGGTAAAAGAAAATCAGAAGTATTTGTTTAATAGTAATGGTAATAGTGAATGTGTCTCATAATGAGCAGTAAAATAAAAAGCAAAGGAATGGTTTATATTGCCCAATAAACCATCATATATTAATTCAAATGCACCTCGAAGAAGAGTATTTGTTGATACAAATGTTTTATTAAACCAATCATTCAGATTTGAAGATTATGACAAAGTAATCACATGTATAGTCTGTATTGAAGAAATTGATGGTTTGAAACGCTCAATAGAAGTTGGATATCAAGCTAGAGATGCAACTAGAAAAATTAAAAATGCAACTAATTTAGATATATTGACATATTATGATTTTTCATTCGAAAGCAAGTTTCTTACACATAAGTCAGATAACTTTATCTTAGGCTTCTCCTATCAAGCATATCAAGAAGATAATGATATTTTGTTTTTGACTGATGATTTGAATCTTTATATTAAGGTAAAAGCATTTGGTATTCCTTGTGATTTGTTTGAATTTAAGGAGGAAAAATTTGATTACAAGGGTTATAAGACAGTAATAATGTCTCAACAAGAAATTAAAAATCATAAATCGAATCCAGTCAATACTTTTGGACTTCTTAATAATGAATATTTATTAATAGAAGACGAAAGTGGAGTAATTGTAGATCAACAAAGGTGGAATACGGAGAAAGGATTTATTTCTTTAAAAGAAAAAACAATAAATTCTATATATCTTGATAAATTTACTCCAAAAGATCCATATCAAATAATAGCAATGGATTCATTGGATAGTACAGTATTTACATTGTTGTTCGGAGTAGCAGGTAGTGCTAAAAGTCTATTGTCTTTGAGTTGGATAATGCAAAGTATCAATAGTGGAGAAATAGATAAGTGTGTAATCATTTTCAATTCTGTACCTCTAAAAAATTCACAAATGCAAGGATATTATCCTGGTTCAAGAGATGATAAACTTCTTCAATCTAGTTTAGGCGGTATTTTATCAAGTAAATTTGGTGCTATGTCTGCTGTTGAAGATTTAATTGAAGAAGGAAAACTTTTATTGATACCAACTTCTGAAATTAGAGGAATTGAGATTTCTGAGAAGGATTGTATATTTGTAACTGAAGCACAGAATATTGATGCTTATACAATGAGAACAATTATTCAACGTGCTAAATGTAAAATTATTATTGAGGGGGATATGTTTGAGCAAAGAGACTTAAAGAGTATAAATCCTAGAGACAATGGTATGCAAAGAGCAATAGAAGTATTTAGAGATACAAAATATTTCTCATGTGTTAAATTAAAAAATACATATAGGAGTCCTATGTGTGAAATAGCACAACAAATTTAAAGTAATAAATATAATTAATAAAAACACGGGTCTGGCACTAAAAGTGTGCAGATACTATTAAAGAATAAAAAGGGGATAAATATAACATGAACAAGCAAGAATTAATCGCAGTAATTTCTGAGGTCACAGGTCAATCTAAGAAGGATACAGAGGCATTTTTGACAGCATTTGCATCTACAGTAATTGAAAATGTAGCCAAAGGTTCAAAAGTTCAATTAGTGGGTTTTGGCAACTTTGAGAAGAAATCAACTAAAGGAACAGAGGGAACAATTCGATTTGGTGATCGCAAAGGAGAAAAATGGGTTTCTGAGGACTCCTATCGCGTTAGTTTTAAAGCAGGTAAATCATTTTTGGATGCTGTGAAGGCATAGTATCAGAATAATAATATAATAAATATTTGTGTTACTACAGTAAGTCCTTATATTCAATAGATATCGTTGGATATAATGCAAAAGTAGCACATTACATAAGTCGGAATGGAGACTTTAAACCCATATCCATTGGTCGGGACGAAGACCTAAAACTCATCAAAATATTAAAATAAAATAAAAAGGTGGAATTAACCAACAATGGCAAAATCTAAACTCACTGAAACAAAGAAAATTACACATAAACTTGCATCTGAAGGTGAATTAACAATTGATGGAACTGTAGCAGTAGTCAACATTCCAGATGAAGGCGTTAAAAATCTAATTGAGTTACTTAAAAACTTCTCAGGAAAATATGTCAAATTTTCTTTTACAGAAGAGGAAATTGAAGATGTAATTGAAGAGGACGCTGAAGATCAGGAAGAATCAGAAGAATAACCATACCAAAAATTTTATCTAATATAAATTCCAAAAAGCGTGTCGAGCGACAGCTAAAAATAAAGGAGAAATTTTAAATGAAACAAACTAATAATGTTAAAAACTATCTTGGTGATGTTAAATGGGTGCTATATCAATATATATGTGATATGGATAGTGAAAATATCATAATAAGATGTGGTAATTATGCTCTTAATAAACTAACTCCTATGGCTGGAATTACATCAACTTCTAATCATGATTTTATTCTAAACCTAAATGGAGAAAAAGTTACAATTTATCATGTGCCAGAATTAGATAAGAAACAATTGATAATTTCTAATCATAATTTTGTTGAAAATGGAGGATTTAGTCAAAAAGATTTACAGGTAATTCATCCTAATGATATTGTATTGTATTTCGCTTAATTGGTACTAATAGGGTACAGATATAATGGATTTGGCGATTCATTGGTATTGATGTGTCTAGTAACACCTTAGAGAGAATGGATAAAGTTATCATAATAATTACTCTCCATTCTCTCTCAATAAACTAATTTATCAAAATTTAAAATTGAAAGAAGGAAATTATTAATATGTCTAATTCACAAAACACTAATTCAACAATTTCACTAAAAGAGTCCTTTCGTATACTAAATATCTTCGATCAACACACATCTTCACTATTGTCCTATATTTCTAATAAATCAAATTCTCTAAAAGTAGAGGAAATTCATTTAAAGTCAAAAGTAACAGAGAATCCAGATGAAACAATTGACCAAACTACTGAACGTCAATATAAATGCTCTGTAACAGATATTTCTTTTCTAATTTCTCAATTAATTAATGAAAAACTAATCCTATCTTTAGCAATTGAAAATGCTAAGAAAAATCTATATCTTGAATCGCAAGAAAATGGCGAAAACTTAACATTAGATACTGGTATATTATTTGCTAAAAAGAGTAGAGAATTATCCAATAGTCTTAAATATTTGCTAGATTTAAAACCATCTGAAGCAAAGTCGTTCGGCAAGGATTATATATTTAATCTGGAGAAAAATCAGGTTGAATATAAATACCCAATTGAGAAAAAGACATCTTTAGATTTTAATAGAAATGATATTAATACTTTGTATAAATCTATGTTGAATAGGGCTAATACTTTGTCAACTCAGATAGAGGGAGCAATGTTGAAAGAAATTGTAGAATTTGTTCCAACATATGATATTTTATCATCTACATCAGAAATTGTTGAAGAATATTTAAGCAATTTATAATAATCAACAATAATCTAATCTAACCATGACAATTAATAAGGGGATTATCTAACCACAATCTCCTTATTAAACAACTAGCCAGAAGCAAAGCAAGATATAGACTTATTTATTTGGACATCTGAAATTAGATGTTAAATCAAGTTACCATATTCAAACATGGTAAAATAATGCAGGTTATGTAGATTTACTTTACATAAAACATGAATTATAAACAAGCAGGTTTTACTTAATAGTAAAAGAAGAATCGCTAATCATTTCGCAAAACACAAAAATCATCATTCACAAATTCGATATTACTTAATTTCATCATTACGCAAATACAATAATCGCTTTCGCTAATCACGCTTTGATAAATTTTAGGATTAAATTCTAAAGAACAAATAATACAAATAAAAATATAGTATTTTAAAAATACTCTCTTAGAGATAAGAGGATGATTTTAATAAATAAATGGATAATTAATAATTAATAAAATAGTCTTATTTTGCTTGCTTTTCTGGTTAGATATAATAATTCAAATATGGGGAGTCTGTTGATTCCCCAATAATAAACTAAATGGGTTTGATAGTATAACCTAGATAAAAACTATCACATAATAATCCAAGAAAAACTGTATTTTAACGTATATTCTCTATAAGGAGGATTAAACAAAATGAAAGAAACTAATAATTATGATTCAATCAACGAAGATACAATATGCCCTATATGCTTCAAAAATAGGTTCTGGTTAAAGTTTTATTGTGGTAAAACAATATTATGGTGTACTGATTGTGGGCATTGGGTGGAGATATAATTTATAAAATAGTAAACCGAAAAGAGGTAATCGAATGATAAACAATAATGAAGTAGTATTTATCTATAATTTACGTCAAGCAGATTTTTACTTTAGCAAAGGAATATTACCTTTAAATGTAGGAGTAGGTTCTAAAAAAGATACTTATGTTAAATTTGCTAAAAGTGATGAATTAATGGTTGCATTTAAAGAATGGTGTAATATGAGGACTATGACAAATAAATAGAAATATGATTAAAGGAGTTGATAATTATGCAAGAAATGCTCAATGAGATTGATGAAAAAAGATATAAATATATATATGATGTAAAAAGAGCGAGTACATATATCAATGAATTTAATTGCAAGGTATTAGACATTGGGAGACACCCACAGACAGGAAATGTATGGGTTAAGTTTGATTTCTATGAAACAAAAGATGCCTATGAAGAATGGCGAAAAAGAAGTGACACATTAAGAAATCAATAATTAAATAAGAAAAACATGAAAAATCTAG
>Ga0209728_1000489_pt1 | contig 31714 bp, 47 predicted proteins | sample RifGroD1_FD_183997 | JGI IMG/M metagenome (GOLD analysis project Ga0209728, IMG submission 183997) | Groundwater microbial communities from Rifle, Colorado, USA - Groundwater D1 (SPAdes) (version 2) | ecosystem: Environmental > Aquatic > Deep subsurface > Groundwater | place: Rifle, Colorado... | reverse complement strand
TTACATCTACAATATCCTTAAAACTGCTATCTCTTTTTGTTAATTCAGTTATTTTTGATATTATAGTGTCAACAGTTGTACTGTAAGGAATTTCATAAATATCTATGCAATTATTAACTTTATCATAGGAATATTTTGATCTTAATGAAATTGAACCTTGCCCAGTATTATATATTTTATTCAATTCATTTTCATTATAAATTAATTCTCCTCCCGTAGAAAAATCCATAGACTTTAATGTATCTAGTAAATTGATATCATTGTCTTTTATATATGCAACTGTCGTATCACATACTTCTGATAAATTAAAGCTTGGAAAATTACATGCTTCTGCACAAGCAATCCCTGAATTATTTTTTATAAGAATATTAGGAAAACTTGAGCTTAAAACAATAGGTTGTAAATGTTTTATATCTTCACCAATTAACTGAATTACTCCATTATTTACATCTTTAAAATATTCTTCAGAGAATTTATTTAATCTGCAATATGTGTATCTTGGGGCTGACGGACTATCCTTTGAATAAACTTTGCCAAATGCCCCTTCTCCATCAACATAAGGATGAAGCAAGGATTCATTTTGTTCAGTCATTAATGCAAGTGCTTCTAAAATAGAAGTGTCTCCATGATGATGTATTTTCATTGTTTCTGCAATAGGTTCAGTAGTTTTTGCCCTATCTTTATTATGCACAATTTCAGCATGATACATAGAATAAAGAATCCTTCTGTGAATAGGTTTCATTCCATCTCTAACATCTGGCAAAGCCCTATCTAATATTGTACTCATAGCATAAGGCATATAAGATTCTTTTGTATGTAAACCTGCTTCTATTTTTGTGATATTTACCAAGTTCTCAACCCCTTATTTAAGTAGTGAATAATCGAAGTATTTATCGCCATTAGTTTCAATATAAGTTTTCCTATCTTTTAATTTCTCTTCTGATAAGAATAATTCCAACCATTTTTTACTTTCTTCAACATCATCCATAGTTATTTGTTTCAAAATCATTCCTTCGTCACTTAATGCTTTTGACATAATAGAAACTGGTAACCCTCCTAATCCTTTAAACCTTGTTTCTTTAAATGATACACCTTCATTGTGCAGTTTATTTACAATCTCATTTCTTTCCATTTCACTATAAGCTAATAATGTATCTGTCGTTTCATTTTTATATTCTACTTGCTTTTTTGTTTTAATCACATACAATGGGGTATAAAGAATATAAATTTTACCTTGTTTTAATAATTCAGGAGATAACATATAGAAGACACCAATTAATAATACTTGAATATGATAACCATCATCGTCAAAATCTGTTGCAATTTGTATTCTGTCAATTTGTAAATTATCAATATTAAACTTAGGAACACCTTTGATTGCTTTGCCTTTGTATTCCATGCCACAACCTAATATTTTGAAGATAGATCGTATTTCTTCATTGTTTAATAAACCATCTAACTTACTTTTAAAAGGATTCATTGGTTTACCCTTTAGTGGAAAAATACAAGTATCATAAGCATCTCTAGCTAATTTTACACTATTTAGACTTGAATCACCTTCGATTAGTGTTAGTTTTATTTCTGAATAATTTTTACTTCTACATGGCACAAATTTAGATGGTCTATTGGATTGATTAGTGATTTTTTCTTCTAATTCTTTTTTTATGTTTTTTCTGTTTACTTCTGCTTTCTCGCGAACTCTTTTATTTAGCAAGATTGCATTGGCTAATTTTTCACTTTCCTCTTTATTTTCTATGAAATAGATTTCCATAAATTCTTCAACAAGTTCTTGCATTACAATTTTGTAATGTTTTGATGATGTTTTTTGTTTGATTTGATTATCATACTCAACATAATAACTAGACACATTACAAATGTAATTTAGTCCTGTGGTTATATCGTCAATGGATATTTGTTTTTCATTTTTAGCATATTTGCCATTATCTTTTAACAGTTTATTAATACAATTCTTTAACCCTGCATATATACCATCTTGAATTGTTCCATATGATAATAAATTAGCAGTATTTAAGAATTCTTTTTTAAAATCATCATTAGAATCATTTGAATAAGTAAAAATTAAATCTGCTGAAACAGTATCTTCAATTTTTGTGTTTTCACCTTTGACTACTTTATCTATTGATATTTTTTTAGTTTGAGTAATTCTTATTTGATCAGTAACCATAGTTTTATTTTGAGTCATATCATTGAAATAATCCAATATTCCATTTTCATAATAAAATTCATTTATTAGATTATTTTCTTTATCTTCTACTGTGATTTTTACATTACATAATGAAGATTGTGCTTTTGCTATGGTGCATATTTCTTCAAAGGTGAATTTAGGACTATTCCATACCTCTCTATCAAGTGAAAATATCATCCTTGAATAAGTGGTATCTTCTTTACCTATGATATTTAAGTCTGATGCTTTGTCTCCTTTATGATATTTAATATTGTATAGGTTTCCATTTGGTCTAGATATGAAATATTCTATATCTTCTGATGTCATTGTTAATGTGTATAGAAATATTCCATTTTGACCAATTGTAGTTCCAGTATTGCCATATCGACTTCCAGCAAAATCTTTTTCAAATATGGCTTGATAATTAGGGCTGCCATCACTAGCAGTACCTTCAATGGGAATGCCAGATCCAGAATCAATATATTCAATTTTGTTTTCATTATGTAGAATGATGTTAATAGTGTTAAGTTTATTTTTGTCAAATATGTCGTTACTATTTCCGATTAATTCAACAATCATGTTTATGTGATGATTAGCTGAACCATGGAATACATTTATTCTTTGTCTTGCCTTTTCTTTTTCTGATAGTACGGTTATTTCCTCAGTCATATGCAATATTCCTTTCTGTATTTTGTGATATATTAATTATATATTATTTTACTAAATTAATCAAGTTTAGTTAATACTGCACAAAACCAGTAATCTCAACTCCATCTGTCCTCATAAACTCTTCAATATCTTCTTCTTTAGCATCATCAGGAAACGAACAATACTTATGATTATTATCTGGCATATTCTGCATATGTTTAATTTCTTTTGAATCTAATATCAACAGAATTGGAACTTGAGTAGAGTCATAGATTGTATTTCCGATCTTTACTAGCATGTTCAATCACTCCTTAATAATTTTCTTATTTCACTTTACTTGTATTAAATGAAATAAGAAGTTATATTTACATTACTTATTTCTTCCTCAGTACAAAATTTGGTCTATCTTCAAATTTCTTTCCCTTTTCAGGATTAATACAAGAACAAGATCCGCAGGGGCATTTGAAGCAATCAGTACAACAACCAAAGTATTCTAAGTATTTCTTTGCAAAATCCCAATTTACACAATCTGAACAATAAACAAGATCACTGCTTTCCATAATTGTTTTTCACTCCTTTTTATTTTATTACTTTTAATTCTAAAGCAATATGTTGTTCTCTACCCATTACCCTATATTTATTTATATCAACAACTTTATAATTTTTATTTTCTCCTTTAATGATTATTTCTTCACCATTTTGATAAATAGGATTGTTTGATGTATATGCTGTAATTACCTCGTCTTTGTTATTGTAGAGTAGAATGTCAATATTGTTTGTACTCAATTTATAATAATTCTCCTTTCAATTCAAACAGTTGCTTCAAATGTTTTTTCTACTATACCTAATTTAATAACCGAATGGACTAAATCAGCATTGCCCAATTGATAAAGAGTATCTTGCAAAGTGTCTGCCCATTTCTCTTCCGAACTACCATCTCCATAAACAACCAACCATCTAAACATATTTCTACCTTCCTTTTTCCCTTTGAAATTTATCTTTGGAAGGAATTTATCCTTCACATTCTAAAGTTGTTAAATATTCTTTAATATGATTATCTAATCCTTTTTTATTTTTTGAACTTACAATTAGAGATATTTCATTTCTCATTTCATCAACAGACCATAACTCAAAGTGGTATGTAGTCAATTCTTCATTTCTTTTTCTTATTATTCTATATGGCGGTTTATCTTCTATATAATTTTTATATCCTTCCATCAACCACCATATAATAAATTCTAGTTTTTCCTCAGTATAGAAATCTTGCTCACTAAACCATTTTTCTAGATCTGATATGCGTTTCAAACTATTACAACTTTTACAGGCAGGAACTCCATTACTCAAGTCATTAGCTCCTAGATGATCTGCATGATCTTTATGTAATACTTGTTTATACAATTTAAGACTTTCTTCTTCGGTTATTCCACAATATGCACACTTATAATCGAATGCTTCTAAACAATGTTTCCATTCCTTTTTACTAATATCATGATCACGATGATTTTGATTATATTGTATGAATTTTTCGGGATATTTTAAATAATATTCTTTTTCGTACTCACGTTTTTCTTTATGGTGAGTTTGTCTCCATGTAACACACCAATCATTAATATATTTTTTATTTTTGATGTGCCATTCTTTAAATGTTTTTGATTGCTGTTCTCTGTGTTCTCTTCCATAAATTTTTGAGCGTAATCTATTGCAAATTCTACAAGCAGGAGTATATCCCATTTCTGGTTTCTTTTTATTCTTTAAGTAGAAATTTTCTAACGTCTCTTCCTTCCACTCTCCACATTCAGAACACTTTCTTTCTAAGATATCATTATCGTTGATTCTGTGATTCATTTTATATTGGTGATGAGTATCTATTCCTTTAGTACTCAATAAAAATCACTTCCTTTCAAATAGTTTTTTAAAGTATTATTTCTTTAGAAACATCATTATACAAAACATCTTTTAAGATCGCTTCATTACTCCAAAACACAACTTTAACTTCATAATCTCCTTTACCTTGCTGTTCAAGTTTCTCTAATTCAATAATTAAGTCTCTAAGTTTCATTTATGTCAATCTCCTTTCAATATTACATAAAGTGGTTTTTATTGGATCGTTAAAACAATTTCTCTGCTTCCTCAACTGCTAACTTATTATCATAAACTTTGCTTATAGCACTCTTTAATTCAGGAAGAAGAGAATATGTTTGAGGATATGTTGTTTTAATTTCAAATGTATGTTCTAAGTAATCAATATACTCAATTACTTCCTTTATTCCATTTGCTTTAGTATTACTCCATAATGTTGTGTTGAAATATTTTGTCCCTATAATCTCTGCCATTGAATTAAGCCAAAGCATAGTTTCATCATTAGTCCAAGGTTTTGATTCTTCTTTTGGTTTGTCTTTTAATTTTTCTCTTAATTCTTTTAGTTCTATTTCAATATTAGTCCATAATACATCGAATAAATGATAATATCCGTCTGCTCGTTCACAACCCTTTATGAGTCCTTCTTCATATCCTTGTTTTCGTCCAAGTTCAATATATTTCTCTTTGAATTTAGTGATAAGATTAGCGAACTTAAACAGTTATAATCAACTCCTTCCATCCCTAGTAATTCATGATTTTCCACTATTCATTTTATTGTAATCATAACAATCTTGACAATAAAATATTTCTTCACCCCTTATAATACTTCTATTATTTTTATCTGTTTGGCAACCACAATCATTACAGTATACCTCTCTATTTGAAGCATATGGAGCATCCTCAGACATATTATTTAATTTTTTATTTCTTTCCAAACAAATCATAGTCACAATTCTATCTTGGCGAATAATATCTAATCCATCCTCTAAACTGCTAAACCAAAAATAAGTGCCATCTACATTAGTTAAAACATTTGAGAATGTATGGATTGAGTCATTATTTACTTTATATTCAACATTATATTTTCTTCCTAAGATATTTTCCATATCTTCTTTTATTAATAAACTCATTTAATCTACATCCTTTATCATATATTCATTAATAATACTCTTCAAATCACTATCAATTTCTTCATTCCAAAACCAAGTAGGGGTATCAAAATTTGCTTCACAATAATCTATCCTTTCACATCCTTCGCAGTCATGCATAGATTGTGCTGTGCCTAGTGGTTCATGCTTTACTTTTCCTTGATTAATGTAATAATTACAACCAGACCATTTCAGGTTTGCTTCTTTTGGATAATATTTGAGATAATCAGTATTGAGTTCATCTAATTCTTCTTGAGTGGTAATTTTATATATATTCAATATTATCTTCCTTTCTTTTATAAATCTTTTATAATAATACTCCGACTTTAAAATCAGCATAATAAGTAGTAGTCCCTGCTTTATTTTCTTCGCACCATTTATCTAATAATGTTTGAAGTTCTTTTTGATCTTTATCTGAAATATTATCCATTGCATCTTCGTGTAAATCACTACAAGCATTTTCAATAATACTGGATGCATCCATAGATAATTCCATAATATAAGTGCCATATACTCTTAGTGATATTACTTCATCTAATTGAAAACTTTCATCATGCAACCATTCTTCAAAATCTTCTACATTTATATATTTATCATAATCAGATACATATAACATTACATATTTTTCACATGCTTCTTCGAAAGATATTTTATTTGCTTTATTCCAAGTTTCTAAATCTTCATCATGTCTTTCTTTTAAACGCTCTTGTTTTACGCCTTCACAATCACATTGAGACGTACCTCGATCTAATATTTTACCACAATGTAAGCATTTACTTTGTACTCCATTATAGCATTGTCTACAACCTACAATAGTTTGTTGTTTATATGGAAGGTGAATTTTACTATTTTCGCTTTTTAAACCAAAAGGATTATTGTCTACTTGAAGTCCTGTACCTCCACAATGAGAACATATAACTTCATGTTCTTGTAAGTCTTTTTGAAGTTTTAGGTTGAATGATACATCTATGTGTTCAGTTCTTATCATTTGCTTTCTCCTTCTAATAATATTTCATATGGTGATATATAATACATTTCAGGTTTATAATCTGCATAACTTACAGTTATTTTCTGATAATAAACTTTCATATCACTATCGTCTTTAGGAGTTAACCAATAGTATTTTACATTCTCTCTATACTTAGGATTATCAATTCTATATTCTTGACCAACTTTTATTTTAAGTTTACCTTGAATTTGATCTTTATTAAATTCAATAAATGCTCCGTAATCACCTATGACAATTCGATTATATCCATTTGATATTAATGTTCCTTCTAAACTATATATTTTGAAATTAGTATCACCATTTATATTTAATTCTGATGGTTAAATTGTCTAGATATTTTTGTCTAACTTCTGTTGATAGAGATTGTTTAAGTTTACGGTATTTATATTTACTTGCTAATTCTTCTTGAAAATTTAGTAAGTTTTCGATTGATACTCCTCCTTTAAAACTATCATTTCTTGGTATTTGATTTCCCACTTTCAATCGTTTTTATTTTATCCAAAGTTTCTAAACATGCCTTCTTATACCCCTTACTCCACGAATAAGTACTTTCATTATGATAATCTTTGCAGATAGAATTTATTTCATTAATTAACCATTCTTTCAGTTCTTCCATTAGGATTCCTCCCTTCTTTGATTTATCACCTCCTTTCTGTCTTTTAAAGTATTTTGCTAATTCAATGGTGATTTGTAGGAGTGTGACGATACATATAATTATTTATTTTTATATTATATGTATCGTCTTTGGGTTTTGTGTTTTATAACATAAAATCTAGTTTTTATAGGTTTTTATATACTACATATAGTGGTTGTAAAGTTAGTTGGATGCTATATGTAGTATGTAATAATTATTTTTAAAGTTTTAAAGTATCCATTGCTCTCCTAGTACGTTCTAAGATATTTTTTGCTTCATATATTGTTGAATTACTTTTTCGAAGAATAGTAATAATTAATTCAACAATATTACTAGTAATGGAGTATCCACCTTTATTATAAAATATCAATGCTTCATCTAAACTAATTGTTTCTAATAATGCTTTAGCATCTTCTTCGCTTAAAGTTGACTTATTTTTATTATTAATTATTTTATCATCATCATCTTCCTTTTTACCACCATATTCTTTAGGCCAATATTTTAATGGATCAATTCCATATGGTTGACAAACAATATTTTGAAGATAGGCTATTTGTACCATAACCTCATTCAAACGTTCAAGTGTTGTTTGTGATAATAGTGTGTTTAACTCTAATTGTTCCTCAATAGTTAATCTTTTATCATTCATTTTTATATCTACTCCTTTATTAAATTTTTAATTATAGGATCAAATGTTTATTTCAACTGATATGTTTTTTTTGATACTACATATAGTGCTTTTAGATTAGTAATGACGCTATATGTAGTATGTAAATTATTATTTCTTTATCGTATGCGGTATTATTATGTTTTGTGTTACTTAGTTCCTTCCAGTACTTCCAAAACCACCCCTATCTTCTCCTTCTAAATTATCAACCTCTTCAAATGTAACTGGTGGCATTTTCTTTTGAACGCGAAATTGACAAATACGTTCATTGACTTTAATTTCTGTATTTCTCATTGCTAATGCAGGATATTTCCAGATATCATTATTTCCCTTATAAATTTCATCAATTAACCCTAAATGATTTGTTTGAATAATACCAAAAGTTTTGTATGTACTTGAGCGTGGAATAACATATGCTTCATATCCTTCTGGTAATTGCATTGATATACCAAGCGAAATTAATTTAAATTCACCTTGCTTTAATGAAATATTTTCTGCTGATCTTAGGTCAAACCAATCTGATTTTCCTTCAATATTTGTAATTTTATCAATCTCATTTGAGTGGTATTTGATTTTAATATTCATATTTTTATATTCCTCATTTCGTATATTTTATTTATTTAATAGTGGAGAGTATTCTCCATGATATAATTTCTCTGCTTCTTCCCTAGCTTTTATAGCATCTTCTTTATTTATATATCCTTTTCTAAAAACCCTCTTCCCACTTACTACTATTTCTGCTACCCATAAGTTTTTTCCTTTGTAATAAGATACGCCTTTTGTTCCAGAACTATTATCAGTTCTAGTTAATTTATGCATTTCATTTTGACTTTTAGTTACTATTCTTAAATTTGCTTTTCGATTATCGCTTTTATCAAAATTAATATGATCAATTAATTCATGAGGTTTAGGATTCATTAACAATCTATGCATTGACATTCTATGACGTTTACCGTCATTTCCAACAATATCAGTTACGGCATAACCTTGTCTATCTTTTCTCCATTTGTATTGTTTTATCACTTCTATACTATCTAAATCAATATAAGTTTCTCCATTTACATTATTTTTACTATTATATAAATAAACAATTATATAGCTGTCTAATATATGTATTTCGTTTGAATCAAATACTGTACGTTCTTTAATTTTTCCATCTCTAAGCATTTGAGTATAATGTCTATCACAATAAAATTTACCAGTATTCATATATTCTTGAGTTGGATTTTTATTACAAATTAAACATGGTTCTTTATTTTTCTTCTTATAGTAACTTTTGTCATGCCTATCTCTTATTAGAATATTTAAGTGTTTTAATCTTTTACTTATTTTCTCTGAATAAGTATTAATTATTTTTGAAATTTCAGATATAGATTTTAATTGATTACAATATAAATCTACTAATTCTGAATCATTTATTTCATTTCTAAATCTTTCAGACAATTATTTATCTCCTTTTATAAATTCTATCTCACGGGACATACCCCTGATTCACATCCGTCATTACCAATATCAAATTCTGTTTCAACTAATTCATATTTGCTAATTAATGAAGGAATGAATGGTTTCATCTCTTTAACTCTTTTATTATACTCTTCTTCTGTAATAGCTTCTTGTGGCATGAGTTGATAAAATGAATCTGACAAAGACAAGAAACTAACAGCAACAACATCGTCCCAATTATTCCAAATCCAATCTTCTACTTGTTCCCATTCATTATCACGAACCGTAACAGTAATTGAAGCATTATGATCAACATAATTATCCATAAACATTTTGTAATCTTCAAGTTGTTCAATCGCTGATACGTCGAATTTTGTTTTTCCAATAGGCGATTTAACAGGAAATTCAATGACTTTTGTTGTGCAAGTTTCCCATTCTTGACCGTTTTCTGGAAAGATAGGATAATTTAATTCTTCACAAACTTTTACCAAAGGATCATGAGCGTTTATTCTTACTCTTATGATATACCAAGGGGCTTGAGAATAATGAACACCTGATGAAACTCCTGGAATTTTGCTCAAAGTTCCCTCTGGTTTCACGGTAGTTATTAATAATGATACAGGTAATCCTAATTCTTGAGCATATGTATTAATTGCATCATGTGCAGTTTTACGTAGTTTTCTTAATAATTCTGCTTCTTCTATCTTATTGATACCAGTTGCATTAACCATGTCTTGCCAACCAGTTAAAGAACATCCTGTCAACCTATCTCTTTTTTGGATTGCATCCCATTTAGGAAGTTCTAATTCTACACATGTCATACGATAACCAGCTCTTGCTGATAATCTCTGTGTTACCAATAATGATTCAATATCTAATATTCCATTTATAACAAAAGCAAAAACATTTACAGTTGTTAAATTACAAAGACCACAAGAATCAAGTAAAATTTCAGCACAATTGTGTGCAACTACATTTTCTACAATTCCCCAATTAGTTTCTGGTTCTGAAAAATCATAAACCAATTGCTTTTCTAAAATTTTAATAGATATTACTGTTGGATTTTTGCCATAATATGCTGATACTTCTTTATTTAAAGAATCTTTTACCAGACATTCTTGACCATTATCTAACATCAATATATGATCTGGAGTACATTTTATAATTCTATTATTACTTAATTGTACTTCAACAATATCTTTTTCTCCATTGCACCAAACTTTTCCGTTCGATGCATCACCGTTTAGACTAACAATACTAACTTCTTTTCCATCTAATTCTTCGAATGTTCTATATCCTTCTTCTGTCAAAAGATTCATGTCTCCAGTAAAGCAAGGATTTACCCCATTAAAGTTTGGTCTTCGTTTGTCCCCTGCAACATGATTAACAAAAGCTGGCTCACCTGAATATCTCATTTGTTCAATTTGCCAATGAATTTGTTCTCTTGAAGGTTTTTCTTTATAATAGATTGAGTTATTACTCATCTGTCTATGTGATAATTCAGTGTCTATTTCCCATTTTCCATTAATAGGCGATTGTTTATAAAGATCGCTTTTTGCTTTAATACATTCTTCATCATCTGAACCTATAAGCGAAATTTCTGAAGTCCTTCTTACGCCTCCGATAACAACATTTTCACCAATAACATTTAAAATATCCATACAATTAATTGGTTTTAATTTAATCTTTTCTTGATCTTGGTTAGTACCTTCTTTTTTGATAATTTTATCCACTTTAGAAAACATCGATTTAAGACTCTCATATCCTGAAGCAGTTCCACCAAATGTTTTTAATCTTTCTCCTTTTGGTCTAACATTATCATAATCAAATACAATGGTTTTAATATCAATAAAGTCTTTATCCCACAATATTCTTAAAAAATAATCTAATGCTTGAACCCATCCACCCTTACTATCTCCTACAATAATCTTGACCATATTATTGTTAGTAAATTGAATTGATGTGCTATCTTCACGTTTATTTCTTTGGACTGAAGAGTATGCTTTGTGAATAACCTCTACATTTGTTTTTACTCTAGGTAATTTAGCAACATCATCTTTGAGAATACGAAATCCAAATCCAGAACCAATCATTAATAGATAGAATGCATCTTTAAACGCTTCAAAATTATCAATTACAGCGAAGCTACAGTTATAATTTGAGGTGGGGAATTTTTCTGAAACTAATGTTCCACCTATATATAATGTCCTACCTGATAGGAATTGTCTAAGATAAAACATATTATCATATAATTTTTCGGCTTCTTCTCTAGAGGTTGAAACTAATCCACAATTATATTCTACTGCTCTTTTTACTGTCTCCCACCAATACTCCCTACGTTGTTCTTCAGGTAAATATCTACTATATGTACGATAATAAACAAAACTTCCTAATTGATTCATAGGGGATGGTAAATGTTTATATTTACTTATAAATTCTTCACTAAGAAGTCCTTTTACTTTATTCTTACGAGTCTTATCTCTTTGATTGCGATAAATTATATATCTCTTAGCAACATCTTTTCGATTACTTTCCATCAACATATCTTCTACAAAATCTTGTATATTTTCAACTGAGTATATTTCTAGTCCAATAGACTCAATTTTATTCGCAATATCATAACTTAGTTTTGTATCAACACCATCTTTTGTTTCAAGCATTGCATTTTCAACTGCTCGAATTATGCTACTTTTATCAAAGTCAACTAATGTACTATTTCTTTTTTGTACTTTCAATTATGTATCCTCCAATATAATTATTTTAATATTTATATTTATATTATTTTTACTTCCAATGATTATTATTTTTCAAAATCTCAACAACATCATTAGCATAACTCTCATCAACATTAATCCCAAAATATTTATTGCCTGTATTCTTATTTCCCTCAATTCTGCCATCTCTAATAGTTTTAATAATACTACACAAATTAATTTTATCTTGTTCTGTAATATATTTAATATCATCTTGTTTGATAACAATATATTTATTGAAATCAATGCCACATAAATCAATATTACTCAAATGTTTTTATTCACCTTCTTCTTTCTTCTCAACTAATTCTAGTTGAACAATCTTACTCCTATCTCCATAGAACCATTGCCAATTGTCCTCTTTTGAACAAATGTTTTTAAATTTAATATAAACAGGATTAGAGGAGTTTTTATATATAAATCTACTACATACCATTGCTTGTAGACAATCTGAGTATTCGCATAAACAGTAACCGAACACTAATTAATCTTCCATCCTTTCATTTTTAACTTCTGATTCTTTATCAAATATTTCAATTCTTACCTTTTTATAATAATGTCCTTTATTAGTATCTTGATCTACAATAAATGCATAGTAATTAGTCTTGTCGGTATATTTTTTATTGTACTCTTCAAAACTACATTGAATCCAATCTCCATCTCGACCATGTAAAATTTTAATATGTATCACCTCTTTTGCTGAGTAGCAAGAATTTGATTTGTATTATTATAATTAATCTATGAAACCAAATTCTTGCTACATTTTATTTTATGCTTTATGAATATTAATTATGACTGATGTTTGTGCGATTCTTAACCAATTTTCTTAAAGTATGTAGTAACATTGGTTTCACGATTTTTGCTAAACATGAAATTTGCTGTGTCTTGGGAGTTGTATTCTTGGAAAGAGCAGGTAGTCCATTGACCGTCAATACGATTGATAAGTTTTTGAGTGTTCATTTTGTTTGTTTTCACCTCCTTAAGTTAATGTAAGCATTTTATATGTATGTATTAACCATTTACGTGTTTCATAATACTTGCTACTAGCTGCTCGTTTGTGGAAGTCAATTGTTTTACTATAACTTTGCTAACTAATTCACTAAATTTAAACATTAAATCACCTCCTTAAATTAATATATGGCGTATTAATAATTCAATCAACTTTTTCCGGCGAACTCTCCATAATATTTTAATCTCATTTCTTTTGCATATGCACCTGCCACTTCTAATTGGTCTTTCTTAAATCTTTTTAATGTAGTGTTCTTTCCTTCAATTTGGAGTTGTACAGACCATGTGTTACCATTCCAACTTACATTTCTATGTCCACTCTTATTATTTGAGTTTTTCCCTTTTCTATTCTTTGTGTTTTGATCATTGTCGGCAATTCTTAAATTTTCTTTTCGATTATCAAGTGGATTGTTGTTTTTGTGATCTACAATAATTCTATTTGTTTTATCTCTTGTACTAGCATTCATAATAAAAGAATGCATAAAAATAGTTGTACTTTTATCTTTAGTATTATTTTTACTTACATAAACAGAAGCGATAATATAGTATGTATCATCTGTATGACAGGGCCATGAGTGCCAAGTTTTATTATACTCTATTAATCTACTTAAATCATCTGTGTCGATAAGACAGATTTTTGGTTCTTCGTTCCTATAGTTACAATATATTTCTGTAACATTGCCTTTTATTATGTATTTGTTTTTAAACAATTATTTCTCCTTTTTATGGTATAATTTCAAAACATATTGGGTAGTAAATCGGAGATAATCAAAGATAATTGAAGCATAAGCGAGGTGTTTTTACAACAACTCAATATTTACATGATTTTCGCCTTCTTTTGATAGATTTTAGTTTTGAGATTTGTTTACCTCCTGTGAATATTATAGCATGTGGGGAATTGTAAGTCAAATAATTTTATTTATTGAATTAGTGTAATAAATTTTTAAGATGATAATAACAAACACAAAATATATAAACCCCACTACACTCATTATTGGGCATGAACATAACCGACAAATCATACCTCAATGCAAAACTATGTAAACTTCCCATATATGACTTTTTATTGTATTGGGTTTTATAATTATTGTTGTAGATGTCATCGTATGAAGAATTTTCAATTAGTAGGTGCATTTTACCTTTGTAGAGACTTAGTTCTTTTTCAAATCTATCTCTATCATTTGAGAAATTACCAGATAATTCTTCTAGAGAACCCTTCCTCTCAACAGCAATAATTTGATCCATATACATATCACGAGGTATATTAAGTTCGTCATTCTTTGGGATATAGTATGAGAAATCAGCATAGTTTAATTTCTTTACTTTATAAGGTATTTTCTTTTCATCAAAATATTTGGCGATGTGATCCCATGACTGTTCACGGGTATCGACCAATATTACAATTGATTTTAGTAATTCTTCTTTTTGCTTGTCTGTGTATTTATAATAACTTAACAATTAATATTCCTCACTTTACTATATTATATCTAGATATCCATTTTTCGGTTTCAGTTGTAGATTTAGTCCACTCGCCATCTACTTTTTTCGATTTAGGTCGATTAGCTATTCCTTCAAGTTTCAAAATATCTCCTGTATCAAATATATTACTTTTGTAGTCCTTCTTATATATTTTCAGCAATTCTTCGTAACCGTTTTTTAAATAGTAACACATAACTTTTGGAGAATATTTTAGGTCAAGTTCTGATACATAAACAAAAGACTCATCCATGTCAAATGTAGATTGTAAAAATCCTAAAAATTCTTTTTCATATCCAAGTTGTTCCTTGATATCAAATGCTATATTTTCAATATCTAATATTAGTGTTTTTATTTCCTCGATTCGCTTAACTTTGGTTTTTTCTACATAAGTTTTTTTATATTTTGAGGAAAAAACTTCATAAATATTCAGTAAGAATTTATTACCACCAAATTCTTCAAAGAAATTAAGTTTAATAAGAATAGCCATTTGCCTAGAATTTACAATAGTATTTTCTGTAATTTCTATTACTAAGTCAATAAAAGAATTAAATTGCTTTTTCCCTAGTTCGAATAATTCATCTGCTACGTTTTCACTTAAATATTTTACCGACTTTATACCTTTATAAATAATATTGGTTTCTTTATCGCAAGCATATTCCGATTTAGATTTTCTAAATTTAATAGATTTTACTTTAATATCTGTAAATTTATTCATAAAATCATTAATTTTAGATGTTTTTTCTATTCTTCCGTCATTAATATTAAATTGTACGGTTAAAAATTCTAATGGGTAGTAATGCCTTAAATATGCACACTTAAAACCAAGTATTGAATATGGATTCGAGTGATTTTTCGAGAATCCGTATAGGCTGGCATCAAGGATAACTTGAATAAACTTCGCCAAAACAACTCTAAGATATTCTTCATCATATTGTGGATATGTTTTTGTACAGAAATCCATAAATCCCTTCTCAATATCAGGTATTAATTTTTCTGTACCATATTTTTTAGCAATTCCACGCCTAACGATATCACTTTGAGCCATTGAATAACCACAGAAATTATAAAGCCACATCATAATTTGTTCTTGGTAAATGCAATAAGATAATGTTTCACCTAAAGAAACATCAATTTCCTTCATCCCACTTTTATAAGGTTTTCCTAAAACAAAATCATCACGAATAGAATCTCCTGCTGGTCTTATAATTCCATTGAGTGCTGTCATAACATCTAATCTACTAATATTACTAACTTGTTTCTGAAATTCTTCAAAATTTTCTAGCGTGTGTTTCAAATGTCTAAATCCTGTCTTTTCAAATTGGAAAATACCCAAACCAGATTTCAACATCTCATTCCATGCATTCATATCTTCAAAATCAATTTCATCGTTATTTAATATGGGTATTTCTGCCAACCTACAAGTATCCTCAACGATTTGAACATTATCTACTACTAGGAGATCCATTTTAACAAAATTAACAGCATCAATACATTTCATGTTATTTTGAGATATTACCCAAGGGCATTTATCTGTTTTGAATGTTCCAATCTCTTCGTCTATATTTCTATCTGTTGCGACAAATCCGCAAGCATGAGTGGATACATTCTCAATAACTCCAAGGCATCTATAAGCCATTTTTAATAACTTAGGGTACTTATTTTCCCACTTTTCTTTATTGTGAAATGTAGTAATTTTCTTAGATTCTCCAGTATCATCTTCTTCTTCTATTTCATCAATATCTGCTGATATAGCTTCAACCTCAGATAATGGAATATTTAAACCTCTTCCTATGCCTTTGATAGCTCCTCTTAGGGCGTATGTTTGGAATGTGATAATCGCACTACCTTGAATATTTGGATATGTATAAATAAAATCCTTTACCAATGGTCTTTTTATACTTGCCATATCTATATCTACATCCCCAAGCGATACTCGTTCTGGATTGCAAAATCTAAAGAAAGGAAGGTCAAATTTAATACTATCAATATCTGTGATTCCCATACTCCACAATATTTGACTGCCATTACATGATCCTCTAGGTGCTGTGCTAATCCCATTCTTCTTACAAAAATCAATAATATCGTCCAATAAAAGAATGTAATCCAACATATTTAATTTATCAAATACATCAAACTCTTCCTTTATTCTTTGATAATATTTTTTCTTACTATCAGATTCCCAATTATTTAAGTTCCTATTTGCAACTCCTTTATTAATTCTTTTTTTTAGTTCTAAATTAGGATTTTCATATATTTTAGGATATTTATGGGTAAAATCTAAATCGAAATTTTCAACCATATCAGCGAAAACATTTGTATTGTTTATTGCTTCAAGATAAACTTCTTCTGGTAGACATTTTTGATTTTTAAACTCCGTAACTAATTGGTCATAAGTTTTAAATGTTAAATCAAATGCTTCTTCTTCTGGGAATTTTATACCTTTAGATAGTTGCAATACTTTTCTTAATTCAGCATCCCCTTCATCTCCTGCATGTGTGTCCGTACCTGCAAGGAGACGAAGATCATACTTTTTACTATATTCGTATAGTAATAAATTATATTCTTTTTGTTCTTCTGAATTATTATGATACTGAATTTCTAAAAAGCATCTGTTCTTATTTTTACTCATCCATAATAAAAATTCTTCTGCTACAGGTTCGCCCTTTTTGGCCCATAATATTGAAGCCATACATGCTGTTGTCACAATAATTCCATCAGACGTATTCATGATTTCTTCTAAAGAAATTCTTGGCCTATAATAATAATGATTATCTTCTTTGTTAAAAGATTTAGAAGATAATACATTTAATTCCTTAACTGCATCCCAATTCTTTGCATATAAACCTATATGAAATGTTTCTCTAATTTTTTCATCAATAGTAGTAGTTGAATAAAATTCTTCGCCATGAATGTATTTAATTTTTGCTTTGTCACAAGCCATCTTCTTTTGAATCCAATTAAATACATTTCCATGCTCACTTAATGCTATTGCTTTCATATTATTTTCTACTGCTAAATCAATATATTTTTGAAAATTTGTAGAACTATCCATCATAGTCCCATTGCTCATAGTGCTGTGGCAGTGATACATTACGTAATTATTTCTCATATAGCAATCGCCTTTTGTTCAATAATTTCTTCTATAGAACTACCTCTTTTTAATTTTTGCCAGACATATTTATAATCTAAATTCAAATCTTTACATAGTTCATGCAATTTTATATCTTCATTATTATATTTTACATATAAAAACTTTTGTCCTACTGAAATATTATTTTCAGTAATTTTGTTTTTTATTATATCTAATTCACTTGGAATGTTTTTCAATATTATCGCATCTATTTTACGTGATGAAACTGCATCAAACATTAAATATCTTATATCTTTTTTCAATTTACCCACTAGACCAAATTTATCTTTGAAAATATTTAAAGCATTATTAATATCTTCCTCTGTATATTCACAAATACACAACTCCCAATTAGAATTGCTTCTATACCCATCATCTAGCATCCAAATTGAAAATGAAAACTCATTCATTAGATTTAATAGATATGTATATGTCTTACCTCTATATTCTAAAAAACAATCTTGAATTCGTGTGCATATTCTATATGTAGCTTGGCAAGGATATAATTTCCCATTAAACTCTCTAAATCCCGCTTCTTGTCTTGTTGGAGATATATTACAAAATTCTTTTAATAATTCATATTTATAATATAAATAGTCTTTTTGATTTTCTGCATGTACAACTATAAAAATAGGTTGAGTCTCTCTTTTGTCGATATGACCATCGCCCAACATAGAACCAATAATTAAATCCTTTTGCTTATCGCTTAATTGTTTGTGTATTTGTCTATATTCTTGAGTCAACCTATGTTTTTCTACACACCATTTTTCTACAACCCTCTTCTTCGCTTTCGCCTCTAATGCCATTTCATCATGATTCAAACCTTCAACAATGTATTTCTGATAACACCAATCATAATCTTGATATATGGCTTTAAATTTGGAACTGTTTGGATATTTTGTTTCGATGCCCATACTGGCAACCTTATCACTTATAGAACCACTTGATCTTTTATTTAATATTATTGCTATTTCTTCATAGGGAGTTTTTTCATTTACTAAATCTATTAATTTTCTCTCTTCTTCAGAAGTCCAGAATGTCTTTTTATAATTTATATCTGGTTTAGAAGGATCAGTTATTTTACCACGATTAACTAATTGAGTATAATGTTTATTACATAAATTTTCCCCATGTTTACTATTATAATAAAATCTTGTATCTAATTCTGATACACCACATATACTACATATTTGCATTTCTTTATTTTTACTCATTTATTTCAACCTTTCCTCACAAATAAAACGATGATTGCATAATTGACTACAAAAGAAATCATTAATTGTCGCAGGGAATTCTTCTTCTATACCTATAGACTTAATTGTTTCTAATGCCCATTTTTTTGCTTCTTCAAGTTCCTTAATATCAAATTTTATTTCTTCTATTATTTGCTTTCTAAACATATTAAAAATTAATTTATCAGGATTCTTTTGGTATTCTTCTATCAATGGGACAGAATACAAATACAATTGCCTAGCATATTCCTTCTTCTCTTTTTTACTTTTAAATGAAGCTTTTGATTTATAATCTTGCACAATCATTTTACCATATTCATCTTCTAAAAGACTATCTATATATCCAACAAACTTATAACCATTAATCTCAAATTCTATTTTCTTTTCTGTTCCTAATATAGTATATTGGTCAAATCCCTCAAAACTTGTAAAATATTCAACCCCTTGGTTTCTATATGATTCACTTAAATTAACATATTTATTAGGTGGAAAATCCCAAACATTAGCGTCATATCTTTTCTCGAATTCATCTACTAATTCATAAACTTCCAATTCTCCTTTTGTATATTGTTCAAATAGCTCATGTACTAATGTTCCATAAATAGCAAATGAGTTACTTTCTCCTCTTTCTTTTAAGACATACGATCTATGCCACGCATATTTGCATCCATGAAAACTATTTAGCCTACTAAAACTCCACACCATTTCTTTTACATCTACCAAAAAATCATCCCCTAAATTTTAAATCTATAATTTATATTATTAATTAATTTTAAGAAAGTTTCTTTCCCTTTGTCTATTGGAGATTCTTTTTCTTTAAATAAATTATCTACATCTAAAATACAATATGACAACCTTGTTCTTAATTGGCTTTTATATTTATCAAAAAATTCAATTGACACATCTTTGTCAAATACAAATATTATTTTGCAATTTAACTGAATTAATTTTCTAATTTGTAAAGGAGATATTTCCTTTCCTTGTGTGGACACTGTATTTTTAATACCCCATTGCCAAGAAAACATACAGGTTTTTTCTCCTTCGAAAACATAAACCTCATCAATAATATATTCTTTTGCCCTATGTAAATTGAAGATATTTAATTGTCTGTTGTAAGGATAGGCATAAAAGTATTTCATGTCTTTGTGATGTTCTTCAAATTCATGAGTAAATCTTTCTTTGACAGTTAGTAATAATCTATTTTCATCTCGCACAGGGAATATTATTTTATCAGATCCACCATTACCATCTAAACCTATCTCGAATTCTATTTGAGTTTTACATAGCAACCCTTCTTCCCACCACTCATAAGATGGAATTTGAGCATATTGTAATAATGTATTTTCGGGTATATAAATATTTACTGATGGTACAAATTCTTTTTGCCTTTTCTTTAGTATATTATGTAATTTTTCATTCCAATCTTTTTTGGGTTTATAATCATTAAAAATAATATCATAATTTAAAACATTGCAAACCCAATATTTAGCCTGACAAAGATCGCATTCTTGAATATATTGTACTAAATTATAAATATCACCTTGAATATTTTTACTTCTAATGTATGAAGATAAACTTTCCCTTACTTTAACTTGGACACTTCTATTATTAGATGATTCAATACTATCTGGAAGTTTTGCGGTAATTAATTGTCCTTGTTGTTCTGATTTAATATTTTCACAACCAAGTTGTTCCAGAAGGTATTCTATTTTCTCTTCATCAAATATTTTCTTTTTAATAATTTGCAAATCAGTCAATAGAAATACCTTCTTTTCTTAATAGTCTTTATATATTTTAGTCCACCCTATTTCTTGCCAACTGTTGCGATTAAATGAAACTTTAAATACTAAAATATCTAATCCAGTGTCGTTTGACATACCACGCCTATTTTTTGAAGTAAACATTAGCATATAAGTATAATCACTACTTTTTTCTAATGTAAACTCAATAGTTTCATAACCCTTTGGAATTCCTGCTTGCTTGCGGTATTGATAAACCTTAATTTCCCTCTTGCAATCCTTAAATTCATCGTCCCAAACGCTTCTCATATGCCATACTACACTTGCTACATTTTTAATCTTCTTAGCATCTCCCAAACAAGTTTCGTCCAAATATCTTTGTTTGACAGAGGCATCTGCTAGTTGAACAGTAGTGTAGATTGCTAGATTTAATCCACCACCATTTGGTCTAGCCAGTTTATAAATTTTTTCAAAGTCCTCTGTAAACTGTATCCACCGTTCTTTATTTCCATCACTTGGTTTTGCAGTATCAATAATTAATCTTTTGTATCCTCTATTAGAATAATATCTAATAGTTTTTTCTACATTAGAAATTGTATAAATATCTAATGGTACAAATTTTATATAATCATGTTGACCATCGGTTACTTTTTTAATTATTTTAGTAGCTTCTTTTAACTTTTCTTTATCTTCTTCTGTAAAATTACCCTTATCAATATTTTGCCTATGGAAACCCTTATACCCTTTTGTTTGTAACCATTCATACATTTCATTTCCTATAATTGTAATAAGTAGTAATTTTTTATATTCTCTTACCCCCATTTCGTTAGCAATAATAAGTAATTTTTCCTTACGTTTTACACAAGCCATTATAACTTTAGCCATTGCAAAACTGGTTTTTCCTTTTCCACTAAAACTAGAAAATATGTATATATGACCAAAATCCCAACCATTGCAAATGTTTGTAAAATCTTTACTATTTTCAAAAGGAAGGCCAATATCTGGTTTGCTATTAATTTCGTCAATAAAATCCTCTAATCCTTCTAATAAATTATGTTCTTCAATTTTACTATCACAGAGCACTAATTTATTATTCAATATATCTTGCCAATATTTTCCGATTTGTTCTGATGACATATCTTTATAATTATATTTTCCCTTTTTAGTAATAACCTGCTCTCCAAGCATTTCATATAGAGATCGTAACATATTAAACTTTTTTACCTCATCATAATAACCATCAAAATTTTCTTCCTTACCTCTAACCTCGTTGATTATCTCTTGCATAGTTTGATATTCGCCATATTCTTGATAACTTTTTTGCATCTTAGTAGTTTTTGAAACATATTCTTCAACGGTAATATCGTCAAATATTCTTTTACCAGTATTGGAAAGTTCTTTTCCTAAATAAAAATATAACTGCCATATCCTATTCGCAAATGTTTTATGATTAATTTTATCTTCACTATATGTTAAATATAAATCTGGGTTAACCCAAAAGAGCCCAACTAAATAACTTTCACTTAAATAAATATCATCGTATAATTCTTGTTCTTTTTTAATTTCTGCCATTTAAACTCTCCTCAATTCAATAAATCACTTATATCATCCTTAAATGTTTTTTTGACATACTCGCATTCATCAACTACAACAATTTTACTCTCAACCTTTTCATTCATTTCTTTTTGTTTTTGTAATTGCTTTGCTCTAGGCAAATTGTTTTTAACTATAGCTAAACCATATTGTAATTCATGAGTTAAGGTACTGAATGATTTAATTAATATTGATTTCTTAATACTTTCTTCAGAAAATTTGTAAGAAATAAATAAGTCTTGCCAAGTAACCCCTTGCTTGTCTTTTTTAAGAAGAATATCTTTTTGTCTGATAGTTCCATCTCTTAGGTCTTTAAGTATTGTATAAAAAACATTCGGCAAGAATGAATGACCATGTATTTTCATTATGTATTCGCAGAGAGTAAGATACCCTTCTTGCTCTGTCTTTTTGAAAGTTTGATCTCTTTCATAGTTTTCAACACAAGTTTTAGAACACATATTAACATTTTTGGGTGTCTTTACAAATTTATCTAAATATTTAATAACATCTTTCTTTTCTATATCACATTTGCAATAATTACATTTTGGCATTTTATCCTCCTTTGAATAGACAAGAGGGGAAATAAATCCCCTCTTGCTTTAATTACATAGATTCTGCAATAGTTAGAATTTCTTGTAATTGGTCAATATCTTCACATTTATTATAGTTTGCTGTACTTACCAAAATTGTTTTAACCTTTGCTCCAAATTCCTTTTTTGCACTTGCCTCAAATGTTTTTGCTATAATTGTAATTTTTTTCTGCAAATCTTGTGCTGAAGGTTCATCATCAAAGTCTGGCTCATCCGATTCGTCGATTTCAGGGAAAGGAAGTTCATCATTGGATGTAATTTCTTGGATAACTTCCTCCTCTTCTTGTACAACTTCTTTTTCTACAACAACTTCTTTAACTGGTTTATTTTCGATTACCACTTTTTTTGCTATTGGGGCATCACCACTATTTGCCCAATCATATAATGCCATACCATCTTTTTCTGTTAAAACTTCATATCTCTCTTCGAATAAGTGAGTATTATCTTTAGTTTGTGTAGCAATATGGGATTGTTGGTCAATATTGAAAGTTACTGTGTATTCATATTCAATATCTCCTCTTTGTTTATAACCCAAACCAACTTTCTTAGGAACTTGTTTCCCATTTTTGTCTTCCAACAAATATTCATCTTTGCCCCTAACAGTTGCAAGCACATGTACTGGTGATTGAAGAACTTTTTCCATAAATTTATTATGACGTGGAGTTATTTTTGCCCAATTTGTATATGAATTTCCAGGCATCTTAGAATGTACGTCAAGACAATAATCCCACTCATGCGAGATGCTATCAATAATTAATACCGCATATTCTCCATCGATTGCGTCTTCAATTGCTTCGATATATTTTTCAGGTGTATATGGCGCTTCTAATTGCAGATCATCAAAATCAAATTCATTTGCATAATATCTAATACGACCATTTTCTGTATCAATAGACGCTATTTTTCCACCAGTTTTTTGTGCAATTCCTTTTGCAACACGTAACGCAGAATATGATTTTCCCGAACCACTTGACCCAGCCATTAATACCTTCAACCAAATTTTCTCTCTTTTAGCCTTTTTAAATCCTGCCATATGTTTATGTATTCCTTCTTTCAATAATTTTATTTTATTATTTTGGGGGCTAGAAATTAAATCTTAGCCCCTTATGAAGTTATTTTATTAATTAGAAAGGCAAATCATCGTCCTCTATATTAGGGGGAGATTGATTTTCACTTTCTTCTTCTTGAACAAAATCCTCTTCCTTATACTTCTTCTTTTTAAAGATCGAAGTACCTTCTTTATCTTTGGCTACAGCAGTAATTCTTAGTTCTGAAACATATTTACCTCCTGTCTTATATCCTGTTGGAACTTCAGAACCCCACTCATCCTCTACTTCTTCAATTGTAGGAGAGTTGATGCAAACACCAAGAACTTTAATATAATCTCCAAATTTAAGTTTCAAGAAATTATTCCCTAGTTTTTCATTTTTGTCATAATGAATAACGTATTGAACTTGTTTAAATGAATCGGCATAACCAATAGCATAACCATTAACCATTACTTTATTTGTCTTTTTATCTAAATTTGTATCTGTGATTACGATATCTTGTTCAAATGATGCGGTTTCTTTAAATTTAGGATCATCAAAATCAATAGCTTTTTCTTTGAATGTGATAGACTTAATGGAGTATTTGAAGTTACTAACTAAATCTCCACCAGTTGAAATGAATGAATTTGGAATTAATTCACCAGTAATATATACACTATCTCCATCATTAAATCCTTGGTGGATAGGTTCGGCAGCGTCATATTCAACATACGTCTCTTTTTCGTTTCCTTCAGTTGTTACATTAATTCCAATGATGTGATACGTATCATCCATTTCATTGTGCCTATCTTTAAATGAAATTTTTTGAGATTTGTTTTCTGTGCCAGAATAAGGATAGACAAAATCTTGTTCTTGCCCAAATAACTCAACATTAAGTATATTTGTGTTACTTGTTTTAACTCCAAACTTTACTGTTTTATATAATTTACCAAATTTAGTTTCTCCTTCAACGAATGAATTTTCTTTAGTAATTCCAACAACCAATCCACTTAATTTAAAACTACCTTTGGTTTGTTCTAGTTTAAAATTTTTCTTATCTGCCATATTATGTATTCCTTCTTTCAATTTTTATTTTATTCACATGATTTATTAAAATATAATTGAAAAAGGAGGTGAATTACTTCTACAGATAGGTACTTGGCCCCATGCTTTTGTTTTAATAAACATCTTTCCTTCCTATTATTTATTATCTCACAACTTTTACATCGAAATTGAATTCTAAACATTTTCTACTAGCCAAATAATCACACCAATGTACAAAGTGTTGTATTTTACTTTTTAGTTAGTTTACAGGGGTAAATTCACCGAAATATTTCAGTTCTGCTTCTTTGCGAACTTTAACTGCTTCATCGAAATCATTGAAATTTCCTAAGAATATTAACTTTTTATCTATCGAAATTCTAGCTCTCCAACAATTATTCTTATAATGCCAACCAACCCCTGTTACCCCAGAAATGTTATTACTCCTAATTGATATATTCATTGAGTTTTGACTGTTAGATGCAGTTCTTAAATTGCTCCTTCTATTATCATATTTGTGTCTATTTTTGTGGTCAATTTTTCCACCATAATCAATTAAAAATTTATGTAATTTAATTCCTTTTCCATTTATTCTAGTAACTACATATCCATCTTTGTCAAAATACCATGAATGTAATTCAACCGCATCTGAATCAGATATATCATAATAAAACTCACGGTTTGTATCAGTATAGCCAACTTTATGATCTTCTAGAAATTCAAATTTATTTGAAGGAACATCACTTCTTATTCTTTCTTTATACAAACATCCACAACTTTGAATTCTATTAGATTTTAGGTGACTACCTCTAACTATTTTAATTGTTTTATTAGCACATTGACACTCGCATAACCACATTGTCTGACCGCTTTTATTTTCTGCTCTTTTAATAACTAATAATTTACCAAATGTTTTTCCGGTTAAATCATTTAATATAATACTATCTCCTTTCTACTTTGACATCAAAATCAAAATCTTTAATATATCTTCGAGAACCAAGAATATCACATATGTGTACAAAGTTTTCGATTTTATTATGTGGTTTTGGTAATATCTCTTTCTTAGTTTTGTAATCTTTATTGAATTCTCCCATGTGAGTTTCTATACACCCTATAATAATGTCAAGTAACTCTTTGCTTAAGATATCACATAATTCTTTATCTCTTTTAATAAATTCTGCCATAATTAAAGGATGATTAGTTACACTGTGTTTTGAATTATCCAGTCCATGTTTTATACCATCGTGTAGAATTAATGCTGAAATAATTATATCTTTGTCTTCATCAGTATATTTATTCATCATTTCAAGATTAAGTAAGTCTACTGCGAATCTCACATTCATTTTAGTATGCCTAACTAAGCCTCCTTCCCCCAAACATACTAAGCTATGATATTTACCTGAAGATGATGCAGGGATTGAGAAGAAATACTCTGGTAAGTTATTTAATGCTTTTTCTGTGAATTCTTTGATCTTAGTATTTAATATGTATGATAGTTCAGTTTTAAAAATATTTAATCTATCCACTCGTTACTCCTTTCATTTAACTCCACTTAATAATTATAACATAATGTGAATTAAAGTGTTAAATAATTATTTCTGTATTTATAATCCTTTGAAATTTTGATTTCATCCCCTTTACCGAACCCCCATAACCCACTCATAGATTGATTCTCATTTTTATACTTTTGAATATTGCGTTGCATATTTGCTAAGCCCATTAATCAATTCTCTAAATTGTGACGAATCTTTATTGGATGAACCAATGGTAATATTGATCGTGATATTATGAACAACATTTTCTACTTTTGGCTCTTCCTCCTTAACCTCCTCAACCCAATCCCACTCTTCAGGTTCTTGCTCTCCTAAAACATCAGCAATAACTTTTACACAAGTATCTAATTGTTTAATAGCTACTATGTCATAAGCTTCATCCTCTGGAGATAAATCTTCATCATAATCATTAATTGATATTCCATAATCACTATATCCTTGTTTAATATCTTCTTTATTGCAGAACATTTTTTCATTTTCAATATCATCTAACAAAGCACACAAGTCTCCATCTCTCATTTTGAAAAGCATTGAACTATTTAACTCCGATTTCTTCATTTTAGTATTCCCACTTTCCTCTATGTATGGCTCAAAATCTTCTGGCAAGAAATAATCTCCACCTTTTGATCTTTTTATTGAATCTAAAACAATATAATTAGAATTAATTCTTGATACAAATAAATATGGTTGATTTATCATCTTTGCATGACTCCAATTAATACTGCTTTCTAAGTTCCCACAGTAACCTTTTGAATGAGGAATAACCTTCATTCCCACCAAAATATCTTCTCTCTTCATCTCTAACTCCTCTCCACAGCCTGAAATAATACACCATTATCTTTCTTATGAATCCAATACAATTCTTCACTATCTAAATTAATTTGAATACGATAATGCAATGCAGTTTCTTCCATAATAACCCGATATGTGTCTTTTTTAAATGAATTGAAATCTTTTAGGAATCTTACTTTTCTTATATTTTTCACCTTCTTAGTCTATTTGCCGATTCTATGTATATTTAGTGCGTTATATTTTTCGGAATACATATTTTTAACTTTTTCAGATATCATTTTATCATTAAACATTTCTTTGCAAAATTTATTTAGTTTTTCATAATCATCCATAAAAATTTTTAAGTTTTTTATAAAGTCCTCGTCCATAATTCACCTCCTTAAATAAAATAACTGCTTTAATTGTTGAATATTTTTTATTACTCAACTTCTTTTATTTCAATACCTTCTGCAAAATCTACCATATCTGAAAATAATGCTTCTAAGTTTCCTTCTACATCATCTTCATAATCTTTATTTATGTTCTTTAATTTTATTATATAAGTTTTATCCACACTAATACTCCTCTCTTAAATACGATAAAACTAAACTTTCCTTGGATTAATGTATCTCAGTCCCAAATTCACAAACACACTCATAATTTCCTTGTGTTGTATTATCAATATGTATTGGCACTAATGCGTTTTCAAGATTATAAATATCTCCATCTTTAACATCTTTCCCATTGACTGTTTTTAAAGGAAATTTATCAACAGTATACTTTAAATATAATGCTTTCCCAACTTTACCATGATTATCTTTATTCATAATCTAAATAACCTCCACTTTACTTATTCCTTAACAATTTCAATATCGTCCTCATACATCCATAACCACTCACCCTTGCTATTTTGAACAAATACATCAAGATCATTCCATAATGTCTGTGATTCTTCTTCGCCAGTTAAAACATTGGCCCATTTTACCTTTTCTTCTGATGACATATCTTTAAAATATTTTGCTTCAACTAATGATCCGACAGGGATATCTTCAATGAAATCATTGGTTAGTATTTTAACTTTCACTTTCTCACCTCAATTATATTTTATTTATTGTTCCTATAACAATCAAACTCATTCCTAATCATAGAATCAATTTGAGTTGTAATATATACTTGATATAGAATATTTTTAATATCAGTATCGCTTTTTGCTTCTTTAATTTCATTAACCATTAGATCAATAAAATGTGTTTCAGGATGTTTCAGTATTGGTTTAATAAGTTGTTTAAACTGACTATATGTAAGGTTATTATTTGAGTAAGCAACGCCCTCTGATCTTTCAACTACTAAATCTGCCATTTTCTCACCTCGATTCATTATTTATCACATAATCTAACCACATACTAAGTATAACATTTCCGTAACAATATGTCAATATTTTATTTTAGAATTTAATAAAATTATTCATCTTTCTAACCAGATGAAAATATCCTTTCAAGTTATCTACTACACTTAACACTACCTCCTGCATCTATATCTCCAGATACTTTACCACATCTTACAGAACCACCAGCGTCAACATTTCCTCCGACATCACCACATTCTAAAGATCCTCCTACATCTACATTACCTTTAATATTACCAGTTATCTCAGCACTTCCATCACATTTTAAAGATGCCAAATCACCTTCAAATTTGATACTCACATCACCTGATAAACCTGATAAAGCAACTTTACCATCAACATATATAGTACCATTTACAACTGATATATTATTGCCATTTGTTTGAATTTTAGTCCCATTAATAATTATTGTATTCAATTTTTATCCTCATTCCCTTCAATTTTTGCATATGCCTTTATACATCTTTTACAAGTAACGTTCTTATCTTGAATATTTTGAATATCTTCACCAACATATTGTAAACACAAACTCATATTGGATTTTAAATATGCAATGTGGATTTTACCACCTTTTGTTACTTGAGCTTTCTTTAAGTCCATGATATCCACTTCTTTCTTTTAAATAAATTACTATTCAATAATTAAACCTTTATAAACAAGTGTTTCTTCATTGTCATCAAAGATTTTATTTTTTAATTCTTTTAACGTTTCGCACTTATAATAATATCCTTGTCCATCTAAAATCTTATTAAAGCACAAATACTATAACCCTCTTTAATAATATTAGGTAATGCAGAAACTATATACCACTGACATGTATAATCACTATAAGCATAGTTTCCAATTTGCATATCTTCTGTGTTAATTTTGTTAATTCCGTACATATTTATCATTCTCCTTTTATTTTATTTATTTTTACACCATATCTCTAATTTCAATAATATCTCCATAACCAGAATAATCATAAGGTTTATTTAAAGTAAAAACTACTCCCTCACCAAATGCTCCAAGCCAACGATTAGCATAATCACAGGCCTCTTCAAATGTTCTGTAAATAGAATTATTCCAATAAGAACCATATTTTGAATCAAAGTTAAAACAATCTGCTGGTTTTTTATTATCAAATACTTGAAACATTTTATCACTCTCCAATCATACTAACATTTGCTTTAATTATTATCTCTTTCACAATTTGAGGTATTTTACTTCCAATTGCTTTCCTTAATACTTGAATCTCATAACCTTCAGGCAAAGAGTCACTTTCTTCTTTGAGAATATCTTCATAAATTCTATTGCCTAAATTACTAAGAATTAATCTCATATCTTCAATTCCAAAAGTTGATTCAAGAATACCTTCATCAACTAGTTTATGTAGCATTTTATCAACTCTAGCTTTAGTGACGCACATATTAGCAAATTCTTGTTCTGGTGTAGCAGGTCGATTAGGATCTTTAGGTGGGTTTTGTTTTTGTACTTCTGTGAAATCTTCATGAACTAATTTTACAAAACGTTGTTCACCATTTCTATCTTTATATTTTACATTTTTAACAACGATGCCTTCTCCATAATTTACTGCCATATCTGATTTACCAACATAACCCATTAGATGTTCAAACGATATGTATTGACCTTTATATAATACTGGTACTGTGTTTAATCCTAATCTTAATGCTTCACTTTCCATAATTTTATTAGATAAATATTCTTGTAGCTCATCATCATAAATACTAAATAAATAGAATTTCTGATAATACTCTGGTTTATATTGAATTGTGTGGCTACAAAGCCATTCACCAAAGTATCTGTATTTAGGATTTAGTAATTCAGGTTTGATATTTTCTTTAATCCAATTATAGTATCCTCTAAGAGTATTTGTTTCATCAACTGGAGTTCTTCTTGAAAATCCATCTACATTATTTTCTTCATTTAGTTTGAAAGATGAATTAGCTCCGTCTAATTTTTCAGTAACCTCTATGTAATCACCTTCGTTCAAAATACCCACTGTTGATCTATGCCCTAGTCGGACAATATCAGTATATTTTTTAATTTTTCCCATTTACTTCTCTCCTTAATTATATATTAATTATTTATGGTTTACAAATAAAATTTTAATAATCGTATTCCTGTTCTTCTGGTTTCTCTAATTGCATCCCAAGAATTGAACCAATTTCATATAAGACACTGGACTCTCCACACCCATGACCATCCCAAAAACAATCTGAATAATTACCTTCTGATCTTTGTTCTGTCCAACCGCATTTATAAGCAGCATATCTATCATTAATAAGTTCTTTAATTTGATTAATCATTCTTTCCATTTTATATTCTCCTTTCAAATTTCCACATAAATTCTTAATTTTATGCTATTTCACAAGCGTACAAACCGCCTATAAGTTGATTCTTAAAATGAGATTTTGCTAAAATCCATTATATTTTGCCCTAAATTCGCTATACCACTTCTTACTTCTCTCTAAACCATAAATGTCTTCTAATTTGGTTGGATATCTGTATTTATCCCAACTAGAGATATCATAATTTACCATAGAAGTATTTTTTATATCTCTAAAGTCACCAAATAAAGATTCAAAATATTCCCTATCAAATTCTGTAAAAATGATATTTGCCATATCCCTGTAAGAGAATCCTGACATACGTTCTCCTTTCTAAGCCCTTAAAAGAGTCATTTGTTAGTATTCTACATATATCTTTTTCTACCTTCCCATATACTTTCTTCGCTTCTTTTGTGCTTTATAAACACTACCAATTCTGAATCACTGCACGAATGCAGGTTCTTATGT